>Ga0209188_1000656_pt1 | contig 32301 bp, 25 predicted proteins | sample C_130625_EF_Meta_FD_187307 | JGI IMG/M metagenome (GOLD analysis project Ga0209188, IMG submission 187307) | Freshwater microbial communities from Lake Croche, Canada to study carbon cycling - C_130625_EF_MetaG (SPAdes) (version 2) | ecosystem: Environmental > Aquatic > Freshwater > Lake...
CTAAGCTTTGATATATGCATCACACATTAAAAAGCCCCGAATACGGGGCTTTTTTTCTTGGTGGTCCGGGGCGGAATCGAACCACCGACACAAGGATTTTCAACCCGTTCAGCTAGACCGATTTTGCTTTTCAATCATCTGGTTCTCCCACCATGTGAAAACTTTGTTCACAAAATCAACATACCCTTTGTATGGGATTGATTTGGAAGAAGTATTTGACCGACACAAGGAGTGCGGTAGTTAATGCGTCGGTCATGAGGCTTGACTGGCACAGGGATGGAACATCCTTGGAGTGCTCGCCACCGCTACATGAAGCGTCCTTTTAATAGGCCAGTAAAGAAGATACTTGATCCTAGAATCTCCAGCCTAAAGCGATGCCATAAGAATTGATATTAACCTTATCGCTAGAGCCATCACCCCAGTCAACGGTTTTATAGTTTTGCTGAGACACCTCAACTCTTGTAAATAGATTGTTAGTAATCAAATATTCAGCGCCAATACCATAGCTCGGTCCATTCATCCACTGGTAGTATCCAGGCGAAGAATATTTAGACCATGACCATCCTAACTTGGCATATGCCATCAGTTTTTCAGTTATCGCATAGCCAACTTTTCCACCCGCCTCTATTGGTCTATGAGCATCTGGGTCTGCGCCAGTAGTATCAGTTGTGCCTAAGTCGTAATTACCATAAACACCTACTAACCAACTATCTGAAATGGCTTTATAGGCATCAGCAGTTATAGAGGGCATACCACTTCTAGAGATAACAGTACCACCAGGGGTGGACTTATCAGTGATTGAATTTAAAGCGTAGTCAATTGACAATCCAAAACCTTCAAAATTTTGTGATTGCGCAAAGGCCGCAGGACTTAGTAATACCAATAATAAAATAATGTTTTTTTCATAACTACCCCTTTAAATTCTATTTTTTAATAATTTTACTTGTAGTCAAACTTCATTTGCTCAGAAATCAAAATATCTTTACTGGTTAACTCACAAAGTCCCGCGTACTTTGCTAATGGAGTGGGTTCACTCATTCCCTCTTCAATCAATCTTTGATTATCAAAAGCAAGTTCAAGGGTTGAAAAGTTTCCATAAGTTTTAATTGCTTTAGCCACAATGCGTCGATTACATTCGCCAAGAAGCTCTTTAAACTGATCTTTCATCTGAAGGATTTGCTCATATGATTTTTGTTGATAACCCTCTATCTTGGCCTTGCCTGTAGCTTTAGCAATAGCTTCATCAATTTCAGCAAAACTAGAAGAGCATTTCTCCCCAGCTGAGATATGGTACGAGTCATACTTTAGCTTTGGTTTAGTTATAAGCAAATAAAGAGCATCAGCACAATAATCTACTGGAACAACATCAATCTTCTGCTCTAAAGCACAAGGGAATGCTTTTAGTGCCAACGCCATTCTAAAAACCCAAAAGATACTTCCCGATGGCTTACAACCTAACTTGGTGTGCCCAACAACAATGGATGGTCTAGCAACGACTAGGGGTAAATCAGGCAATTCTTCCTTTAGGCGTTGCTCAACTTCATATTTGCTATGTGTGTACTCTAAAAAATGCTGAGTTTTTTTACCGCGGTTATAGCCCTCGGGAACGGGATTTGGTGAATCCAATCCACAAGCCATTGCGGTACCAATGTGAAGAAATCTTTTTAACTTACACCGATGACTTAGGCCATGGGCCATATTTAAAACCCCGTCTACATTCGTAGGCCAAATAGAGGGGTTGTTACCAAAAGATGCCACTGCGGCAGAGCTAACAACATTTTCAATAGAGCTTAGGCGTGGGTCATCAATCCAACGATTCACAACATTTAAATCACCGCACAGAATCTGCTCTAGCCTAAGCTTTAATAACTGCTCTGTTTTAATGCCATGATTTCTGAGTGTATTGACCAGTCTCACCAAGCCCTCTTCAGGTTTTGATGAGCGAATTAAGAAAAGCGTATCGTTGGCTTCATTGCTAACAAGGAGCTTGGCCACCAAAGCTCCGCCAATAAAGCCATTTGCTCCAGTAATTAGTATTTTAGGTTGGAAAATCATTAGAGAGGCCATTCAATAGAATACATTGATTCTGAAGGGTAGCTCAAAAGTCGCTTAAATCGACGCTTGACCACCACAAGGATGTCAAATTGGTTAGTTATTTTAAACGACATTCCGAGTCAAGGGGAAAGTTGGAAGACCTTGGGAAATGGTGCCAAACCGCGGCTAACACTAGAGATTCGATGGACCACTTCTAATGTTCGGAGAATTCTTGGTGGCCCGGGGCGGAATCGAACCACCGACACAAGGATTTTCAATCCTCTGCTCTACCGACTGAGCTACCAGGCCAAGAGTTGGAATTATAAATGAAAGTGTGTTCCCGCCGGAAAATCGGGCTAATTCCACTTAAGTCTTGGATAAGTACTAATATTACGCGGCCGGGAGCTCTTGCTTCAAGGCCTAGCTGGTAGTGACTGTCAACTTAGCTCTAGCGGCATGTATTTTTCTATAGCTGTCGATCAAGCGGTGATGCCTATCAAGGCCCTCCAGCTTCATGCTTGTAGGGGTCAAGCCATAGAAGCGGGTAGTTCCATCTACGGACCCCACTACAGCATCCATTCTCTCGTTACCAAACATTCTTCGTAAATTGACTATGTAGTTATCAAGCTCTAAGTCATCATCTAGCGCTATCTCTAATACTGCATTTAAAGCCTGATAAAACAATTTACGCTCGACTGTATTGTCGTTGTACTGAAGGAAAGCGCCAACGAGCTCATGAGCCTCATCAATTTGCCTCAAAGCAAGATGAATAAGTAGCTTTAACTCCAACACTGTGAGCTGACCCGAGGGTGTATTTTCATCAAACTCGATACCGATTAGCGTGGCGATGTCACCGTGCTCATCTAGCTCATTATTTTCTAAACGCTCAAGTAGTGAGCTTAGACTTTCGTCATCTAAATTCGATATATTTAAAATATCGGCGCGGAATAGCAATGCTTTATTCGTGTTGTTCCAAACTAAATCTTCAATTGGGTAAACCTCGGAGTAGCCTGGCACTAAGATTCGACATGCTATTGCCCCTAGCTGGTCATACACCGCAAGGTAAGCTTCTTTGCCAATAGATTTAAGAATGCCGAACAAGGTTTCTGCCTCTTCTTCATTCGAGTTTTCACCTTTGCCGGAGAAGTCCCATTCAACAAACTCATAGTCTGATCTTTTACTAAAGAAACGCCAAGAGACGATGCCGCTTGAATCAATAAAATGCTCAACAAAATTATTTGGCTCAGCAACTGCTTCACTTATAAAAGTAGGCGGGGGCAAATCATTGAGGCCCTCTAGGCTACGCCCCTGAAGTAGCTCAGTCAAACTCCGCTCCAATGCCACCTCTAAACTGGGATGTGCGCCGAACGAAGCAAATACGCCACCTGTTCTTGGGTTCATCAAGGTAACGCACATGACTGGATATACGCCACCCAGTGAAGCGTCCTTTACCAATACTGGAAAGCCCTGCTCCTCAAGGCCCTGAATGCCTGCCAAGATACCGGGGTACTTTGCAAGCACCTCCTGCGGAACATCCGGCAAGGAAATCTCACGCTCAAGGATTTCACGTTTAACTGCTCGCTCAAATATCTCAGATAAGCACTGCACTTGGGCTTCAGCCAGCGTATTGCCAGCGCTCATACCATTACTGACATAGAGGTTTTCAATCAGGTTCGATGGAAAATACACAGTCTCACCATCTGACTGGCGCATATAAGGCAAGGAACAAATCCCGCGCTCGCCATTACCAGAATTGGTATCAATTAAATGTGAGCCACGTAACTCGCCATCAGCGTTAAAAATTCCGAGGCAATACTCATCCAGTATTTCTTTGGGTAAGGCATCTTTAGGGCCCTGCTTAAACCAGCGCTCATTCGGGTAGTGCACAAAAGCACTATTAGCAATCTCTTCGCCCCAGAATGCACCTGCATAGAAATGGTTGTTACTCAGTCGCTCGATGTACTCGCCCAAGGCTGAAGCAAGGGCGCTTTCTTTTGTAGAGCCTTTGCCATTGGTAAAGCACATTGGTGAGCGAGCATCGCGAATATGCAAAGACCATACATTCGGAATTAAATTGCGCCATGAGGCGATTTCAATCTTCATTCCCAGATTGGCCAACACGCCAGACATATTGGCAATAGTTTGTTCTAGCGGTAAATCCTTGCCGGCAATATAAGTGCTCAAGTTTGGATCTGGCTTTAAAGCCAATAAAGTTTGCGCATCTGCACCTAGGTTTTTAACTACTTCAATGACAAACTCTGGGCCTGCTTGCACTACCTTCTTCACGGTGCAGCGCTCGATGGAGCGCACAATGCCCTGACGATCGTTGGCAGAAATATCTTCTGGCAGTTCAACCTGAATTTTGAAAATCTGTTGGTAACGATTTTCTGGGTCGACAATATTATTTTGAGAAAGACGAATGTGCTCAGTTGAGATATTGCGCGTATCGCAATACAGCTTTACAAAATAAGCGGCACACAAGGCTGACGAAGCTAAGAAATAATCAAAAGGCCCCGGAGCTGAACCGTCACCTTTGTAACGGATGGGCTGATCAGCAATTACCGTAAAGTCATCGAACTTGGCTTCAAGGCGTAGCTTATCGAGAAAATTAACCTTTATTTCCATGGGAATAATTCCGAAATGATATGGGCGCTATTATCCGTCGCAACGCTGATGCCGTGTGCTGTATCAACAGCCTCTAGATCATTCGCGGCAATGATGGGTAAAGCGCCTTATTGTTCAGTTTTATTGCGCGAGGTGTCGATTCCCAAAGCTTTTAGCTTGCGATATAGGTGGGTACGCTCTAGGCCAGTGTATTCAGAAATTTTGGTCATGCTGCCACCCATGATGATCATTTGATGCTCGAAGTACGCTTTTTCGAATAAGTCCCTGGCTTCGCGAAGCGGCAAATCAAAATAGGTTTTTGCAATCCCGCTGATGTACTCACCACTCTGAACTTGAGAGGCCTGTTCGCTGACCACTGCTTTTGTACTTGGGCTTGATGAAAGCGCCACTGACACTTTTTCTTCGGCGGACTCAACATACTTAGGCGAGCTTTCTAAGGCCTTGCTCACCGTCTTAAGTAACTTTTGGAGTGCAATTGGCTTTTCTAAGAAATTGAGTGCTCCTATACGAGTGGCTTCAACAGCTGTATCAATCGTGGCATGTCCTGACATCATCACTACAGGCATAGTGAGCTGCCCAGTCTTAGACCACTCTTTCAATAAACTAATTCCATCGACATCTGGCATCCAAATATCAAGCAAGACAAGGTCTGGGCGCATTTGTTCACGAATTTTACGAGCCTGCATAGCGCTCTCAGCCGCATACACGGTGTGGCCCTCATCCGTCAGAATCTCATTGAGAAGCTCACGAATCCCCATCTCATCGTCGACTACCAGAATACTTGCCATTCTTATGCTGCCTCTTTTGCCAGATTCATAAACAATATTGATACTTTTGCACCGATTACCTCATCCGCCTGCATGCGGTTGCGGATTTCGATTTTGGCTCCGTGATCATCTACTATTTTCTTCACTACCGCCAATCCCAATCCAGTGCCCTTACTCTTCGTTGTTACATAGGGCTCAAAGGCTCTTGCCAATATCTTAGCTGGAAAACCTGAGCCGCTATCACTTATTGTTAAACGCACTGCATTTTGTGGCACACCATTCAATTCGCCATAAGGCACTAATTCTGTTTTTACTTCAACCGGCTCAGATTGATGAGCGCCCTCAAGAGTAGCATCTTGGGCATTTTGCAAAAGATTATGAATAATTTGTCTGAGTTGCGTTGGGTCGCCCATAATAGTTGGGGTGCGTGGGTCCAGCTGGGTCTTTATGGGGCTTCCTTCATACAAACCCAGAATCTCTTGTGTCAAAGTATTGATCGAAACAGGCTTCAGTTGCGGACTCGGCGTCTTGGCAAAGTCCCTGAAGTCATTCACCATTTGTTTCATGGCCTGTACCTGCCCAATGATGGTTTCCGTACTGCGATTCATCATCTCCTCCTGCTCAGGGCTCAACTTGCCGGCCAACTTATGCTGCAACCTCTCTGCTGAGAGCTGTATTGGGGTTAATGGATTCTTAATCTCATGGGCTAAACGTCTAGCCACCTCACTCCAAGCAATCGAGCGCTGTGCACTCACTACGTCAGTGATGTCATCAAACACCACCATACGCAGATCTGGGGTCAATTCAGTGCCACGAATAAACAAAGTAACGCCAAGTTCGTTTTCAAACTCGTTCGTACTATGAAGCTGAATCTGCTTTTGCCATACTGGCGCTGATGTATCTTTATCTTTTGCTGTTTGATCACCCTCTACGCCGACAGCCAGCTTCATGGTGGCAAAGCCCTCTTTAATGGCTTGATCAAACTCGATAAGGCTGGGGCTATCACTCAATGGGCGCCCATCCATTTGTGTTAAATCTTGTCCAAAGATACGATCAGCTCCAGCATTACTAGAAACCATATTGAAATTCTTATCGAAGATGCAAACGCCGGCAGTTAAGTTACCCAATACTGTTTCCAAAAATGATTTAGACTCTTGTAGGGAAGTTCTGGTGTCGGCAAGCTGACGGGTCATCACATTAAATTGGCGCGTCAACATTCCTAGCTCGTCACCCGTATCTAACTCGGGCTTGGGTGATAAATCGCCCTGAGCCACAGCCTGCGTTCCTTTTAAAAGCATCAGTAGGGGCCGAGCCAGCTGACGACCCAGAATTAAGGCCAAAGTAACAGCAACAAATAAGGCAAAGAACAGGGTTAAGGTCAAGGTACCCACAAACATTTTTCGCAAACCGGTCCGGCCCAATGACTTCTCTTGATAGTCGCTATAGGCTGACTCAACCGCAACAATATTCTTAGCTAACGGCCCAGGAATGAATCGCACTAACTGCAAAAAATATTTATCTTCTATATCTTTGCCAGAGGCCTGTTTTTTACGAATAATCGGCACAATCGCCCTAACTCGATAACCGCGCTGGCCACCATCCACTTCAATTTGATCTATAAAAGTGGCGCCCTTCTTTTTAAAAGCATCTGCAATCACCTCGGAGCCGGGTGCAGGAAAATATTTATTAGGCCGTGACTCGCTTGTCAATATTAGACTACGCCCAATGTTAAATAGGCTTACCTCTTGAATACCAAATTGGTTGCGAGCCCTCATCACTATAGCTGCAACCTGCTCTGAGCTAGTGCCTGAGGGAACTGCGACGATTTGCTCGGCAATATAGTTTCCCTCGGCCAGAATTTCTTCTTGGGCAACCCGTAAGGTAACGCGCCCTAATTCAAGGCCGGCATCCAGTGCGGACTCTACTTGAACATCGAACCAGGTTTCAATACTGCGGGATACGAACTGAAGAGAAACTCCATACAAAATTAATCCCGGGACAACACCAACTAATGCAAAAATCATTGCCAACTTTGCGACTAAGCGGGTTCCAAAGCGACCCTTACGCCAACGAATCGCAATCACAATCACCAGGGTCAAAATGACCAATGTCAGACAGATTCCAACCACCACATTGGCTGCATAAAGCCAAATAAAGTAATTATCGAAAAACTCGGTATTGGACGTTGCAATTGATAAAAGTGCCAACAATAAAAGCGCAAAGGCGCCAATCAACACCATGGCCATGGGCAACGCACGCCTTTTCCAGGCATCTTTCTCAAACGCATTTGACCCAATGAAGTCTAAAGATATCTTCATCGTTTAATCAAGTTAGGGCCATTTGGTGAAAACGGAAAGCGCACCCAGTCGCTTGAGATATTCCAATCGCGATTGTTGAGCGCATTTACCTGAAATGGCTTGGGCAGCTTACTTAAGTCTAAGCTCATTCTTAACGCTGCAGTGTAAGACTTACTCGAATCAATTTGACTGCCATCAATTACACGCCAACCCCCAATACTTCCCACGGCTTGCAAAGCCTCAAATATCGTGTTCGCGGAAAAGGTAAAGCCTTCGGAAGCAATGCGGTATTGCTGAGTCATTGGCTGATAAGAGAGGCGTATTGATCGCTGAGCAAGCGCAGGCCTTTCATCAAACCAATACCAACGCGACCGCGTTAAATCAAACTCAGTTTGGAAATACAAAACAATGCCTTTTTGAACAGCATCTTCTAAGCCCGGGGTTAGCTCAATCTTAAATGTGGCATTCAGAAGCCAATCGTTATCCACCCGCTCCAGATCGGCGGTTTTAAGCTTAATTCCCTCTGCACTTGCCGCGACAGAAAATAGGCTCAGAGCCATCAAAACACAAAGGGTGAATTGTTTAATGCCTTGGCTCATGGCCCATTTTTCTTAAACAAAGCATAGTAAAAACCGTCATTTAGCTCAGCAGGCAAAATTTGCCCAGGTGCGCCTAATCGTAATGCATCAGCATGCTCTGCAGCAAACCACGTCGCCTGCTCCTCACCCTCCTCTGGGAAGACAGAGCAAGTTACATATAAAAGTGTGCCGCCGATCTTCAGGATCTTCCAGGCTTGCTCCAAAATAGCGCGCTGCCTCAGTTGCAAGGCCTTAATATCAGCCTCACGCCGCAAAAACGGAATATCCGGGTGCCTTGCAACAATGCCCGAGGCAGAGCAAGGCGCGTCCAAAAGAATTTTGTCAAATAACTTGCCATCCCACCATGCTACCTTTGAGGCATCGCCACGCACCACGCGAACGGCATCAGACTGCAGGCGCAAGCGGTCTAAGTTACCGCCGATTTTTCCGAGGCGCTCACCGTCCAACTCCAAAGCAGTCATATCGCATTGTGCCAACTCTAGTAAGTGGGCAGTTTTTCCACCAGGTGCAGCACAGGCATCCAATATATGCTCACCCGGTTTAGGATCCAGCAATACAGCCGCAATTTGTGCGCCCGCATCTTGAACAGAGACCGCGCCACTATAAAAGCCCGGTAAGTCTGAAACTGGTACCGCCTCATGTAATAACAAAGCAGAATCTAATATGACTCCAGCAACACTATCAATTGGTTCGGCTGCGATACCAGCCTCATGCAATATCTCTTGATATCCCTTGCGCGTATGTTGTTGAGCATTTACCCGCAAAACCAAGGGGGCTCGTTGAGCCTGCTGAATCAGCATGGCTTGCCAGGCTTTTGAATAGTTTCTCTTCAAGCTAGCTCGCCACCAGGGCGGGAAAAACATGGGAATGGGGTCTGGTGGATAAGGCTTTTCATTCTCAGCCTGCACCGCGAGGCTCACCTTGCGAAGCACTGCATTCACCAGACCCTTGGCATACATCGTTGGCTCATATTCACTACAAGCTTTTACAGCTTGATCAACGATCGTATGCGCTGCATAACCCTTGCCATCAGACCCACTTTGCAAAAATAAAGCAATCGCAACACTTAATAAGTGCTCCACCTCTGGTGGGGGCGTCTTTGGAATAAATTGCTGAATGAACTCATGTGATCTCACCCACTTGCGTAAGGCATCAAATGTGAGACTTTGAACAATCGGCCGCTCATGGGCCTCGAGCTGATCCAACACTTCGGTAAGCGATCGACCCACCATCACTTCACCAATTGCTTGCGCAGAAATAGTGATTGCCTCTGATAGCGGAAGACTGCGTGGTGTTTTTTGATCGGTCAAATTACTCTTTCTTGAACTGCATTATTTTTTCCTGCGTACGATAGCCCTGCAAACAAGTACTCGCGCTATTTTTTTTTCCGCCAGGCTTTTGCATCTCTAAGATTTCAATCACGCCATCGCCGCACTGAACATACACACCATCTTCACTAAAGCCCGAGATCTGTCCTGGGGTGGCATCTTGGTATATTTCCGCCTTACTAGGCAAACAAGAGTTCCAAAATTTCATTTGCTCACCATTCAAACTGCTGGTGGATCCAGGAAATGGATTGAATGCTCGAATACGTCGATCGATTTCTATAGCGCTTAAATGCCAGTCAATTTCAGCTTCACTCTTTAATATTTTTTCTGCATAAGTAACTCCCTCTATAGGCTGCGGAGTTCTTGAGATTGCGATGCCTTCGCTTAAGTCATTCAGAGCATTAACCATCAACTCGGCACCCAAGGCTGCTAAACGGTCATGTAGTGATGCGCTAGTTTCTTGAGGTGTGATTTTTAGATCGCCCACAAGAACGGTGTCGCCAGTATCGAGGCCCGCATCCATTTGCATGATGCTCACACCCGTGAGGGCATCACCGCTCTCAATGGCGCGCTGTATTGGTGCTGCACCACGCCACCTTGGTAGCAGAGAGGCATGAATATTAAAGCAACCATGCCTCCCATTCTGAGAAGCAAGATCAAGAATGACTTGAGGAAGAATTAGTCCGTAAGCAACAACTACCATTGCATCAAAATCAATGTCGAATAAATATTGAAACGCCTCTTGAGCTGTCGTTCTTTTCTGCAAGTCTGCATGATTCTGCTTGAGCGTTTCGGGCTGTAACACCGGAATATTTTTCTCTTGTGCAAATACTTTTACAGGGCTCGCTTGAAGATGCATGCCGCGACCTGCACGACGATCTGGCTGCGTTAGCGCTAGCACAATTTGATGGCCAGATTTTTCTATTGCACGCATTGCTTGTGCAGCAAACTCCGGAGTGCCAGCAAAAACAATTTTCATTGGGCGCTTAGCGCTCGCCTACTAATTCTTTTGCGCGCTTTTTCATCTTGAGAGAAATACGATTGCGCTTCAACATCGAGAGGTACTCAACAAATACCTTGCCTTGCAAGTGATCCATCTCATGCTGCAAACAAACTGCTAACAAGCCGTCTGCCTCGACTTCAAATTCTTCGCCGTTGATATCTAGCGCCTTAACTCGGACGACTGCTGGGCGATCTACTTCATCATAATATTCAGGCACAGAGAGGCAGCCCTCGCGCCAAGATTTTTTTTCTGTGCTTGCCCAAACTAACTCTGGATTAATAAACACCATGAGTTGATCTTGGTTGTCAGAAATATCAATTACGACTATGCGCTCATGAACGTCTACCTGGGTTGCAGCTAAACCAACACCGGGAGCCTCGTACATTGTCTCGGCCATATCGGCCACAATTTTTTTGATGCGTGCATCTACCATCGCTACAGGTTTGGCAACCTTATGTAGGCGTGGATCTGGATAACAAAGGACGGTTAATAAAGCCATATCGGAATTATCCAACAGAGTAATCAGACTGTCCCGATAGTTCTCTGTAGCCCCATGCTGAAAATTGCCATATGCGCACACCTAAAAATCCAAACATCATCCAAATTCATCGAAATACCCCCGACTACCCAGCTCGTCTCTTGGATTTATCTGATCCGCCCAATTCACTCTATATATATGGGGATATACGCCTATTAGATTTACCCATGATTGCCATTGTGGGGTCACGCGCTGCTAGCCCGGAAGGAATCAAGAATGCTTACTATTTTGCGCAAGCCCTATCTGCCGAGGGCTTTCTCATTATTTCCGGACTGGCCAGAGGTGTTGATGGGGCGGCTCACCGAGGCGCACTTGGGCAAAATCAAGTGCATCGAACCATAGCGGTGTGCGGTAGTGGGCTAGATATTGTGTATCCACGAGAGCATTTAGTTCTGGCCCAAGCCATCGCCAACAGTGGGCTCTTGGTGTCTGAGCTAGCTCCAGGTCTGGGGCCAAAAGCTTGGCACTTCCCGCGCAGGAACCGCATCATTGCGGCCTTATCCCTTGGAATACTCGTGATTGAGGCGGCCGAGCGCTCTGGTTCGCTCATTACAGCCAGGCTAGGTTGTGAGCTTGGTCGTGAGATTTTTGCGATTCCTGGATCAATACACAGCCCACTTTCTAAGGGCTGCCATCAACTACTGCAGCAAGGCGCCAAGCTAGTTCAATCCCCACAAGACATCCTCGAGGATCTGCCAAAATGGTCAAAAACCTCATTTAAAGGCATTTAAAATGCTATTTTAAGAAAAAATTGGGGCTTTAATAGGGTCTCGCCAAAGCCCCAAAAATGAGGTTTTTGGACTTTTGTCAATTTATCGGTTAATAATAAAAAAGGCGTGGAAAAGGTCTAGCCAGGATCTAGTTTAAATTGGTCACCCGTTTTCACCCATAAAAACATCATTTCAAGCTCAAATTTAGGCAAAACGCGTGGCAACTAAAGCATCTACCAAAAAAACCAGCTCCAAGACTTCAAGCGTTGATCAACCTAAAACCCTGATCATTGCGGAGAAACCCTCCGTCGCGAATGACATCGCTAAGGCCTTGGGCGGCTTCACTAAATATGAGGACTATTTCGAGAGCGATGACTTTGTTGTCTCCTCTGCAGTTGGCCATCTACTGGAAATTGCCGCACCTGAAGAATTTGATGTCAAGCGTGGCAAATGGTCGTTTGCAAATCTTCCAGTTGTTCCGCCCTATTTTGACTTACGCCCAATTGCTAAAACTGAATCGCGACTAAAGGTATTACAAAAGCTCATTAAGCGCAAAGACATCAATCAACTCATTAATGCATGTGACGCAGGTCGCGAAGGCGAGTTGATCTTCCGCTTAATTGCACAGCATGCAAAAGCACCGCAGGCTATTAAACGACTCTGGCTGCAATCTATGACGCCAGCAGCTATTCGAGATGGCTTTGCTTCCCTACGCAGCGATACTGATATGCAACCCCTCGCAGACGCGGCACGCTGCCGCTCAGAAGCGGATTGGTTAGTTGGCATCAATGGCACTCGCGCCATGACAGCATTCAACAGCAAGAGTGGTGGATTCTTTCTAACGACAGTAGGTCGAGTACAGACGCCCACACTATCAATCGTAGTTGAGCGTGAAGAACTCATTCGTAAATTTATCTCCAAAGACTATTGGGAAGTGAAGGCAGAATTTGTTGCTGCGGCTGGCGTATATGAAGGACGCTGGTTTGATCCTAAATTTAAGAAAGATACTGCGGCTCCAGATGCACGCGAGAATCGTCTCTGGAGTGAAGCTGCCGCACAAAGTATTGTGGCTGCGTGTCGCGATAAAAAAGCGAGCGTTAAAGAAGAAGCCAAGCCAGCAACTCAATTAGCGCCTCAACTGTTTGATTTAACGAGCCTACAACGTGAAGCAAATGCGCGCTTTGGGTTCTCTGCTAAAAATACTTTGGGCTTGGCCCAAGCGCTTTATGAGCGCCATAAAGTGCTGACTTATCCACGTACTGATGCTAAGGCCTTGCCTGAAGATTATTTAGATACCGTGAAACAGACCATGGAAAACTTGGCTGAAAACTCACAAGAATATCGCTCTTTCGCTAAACAAATCTTACAAGGTGATCCCAAGGATCCAAAAGCTAAGGCAGGATATGGCTGGATCAAACCGAACAAACGCATTTTTGATAATTCAAAAATATCCGACCACTTTGCGATCATTCCTACCCTAGAGTCCCCAAAAACCCTCAGCGAACCAGAACAAAAACTATATGACTTGGTTGTCCGTCGCTTCTTAGCGGTCTTTTATCCAGCAGCCGAATTCCGCGTCACCACTCGTATCACTGAAGCGTCGGGACATCACTTTAAAACTGAAGGTCGCGTTCTGGTCACGCCGGGTTGGCTAACGGTATATGGCAGATCCAATCAAGCGGATGATGAGCTAGTAGCTGTGCAAGAAGGCGAAACCGTCCAAAATGAATCTATTGCGGCGATCCCATTAAAAACCAAGCCACCAGCGCGCTATACCGAAGCAACTTTGTTATCGGCAATGGAGAGTGCTGGCAAATGGGTAGATGATGATGACATGCGCGAAGCCATGGCAGAAAAAGGCTTAGGTACACCTGCAACCCGTGCCGCCATTATTGAAGGTCTGCTGGCAGAGCGGTATATGGTGCGCGAAGCACGTGAGCTAATACCAACTGCTAAAGCATTCCAATTGATGACGCTCTTGCGCGGCTTAGATGTTGAAGAATTAACCAGGCCCGATCTCACAGGCAGCTGGGAAAATAAACTCTCCCTGATTGAGCGTGGTGAGATGAATCGCGATACCTTCATGCAAGAAATTGCGCAGATGACGCAACGCATCGTCAAGCGCGCTAAAGAGTATGACAGCGACACCATTCCCGGTGACTATGCAACCATGTCTACGCCGTGTCCTCACTGCAAAGGCGCTGTTAAAGAAAACTATCGCCGCTTTGCATGCGAGAAGTGTGGATTTACGATTAGCAAAACTCCGGGTGGCCGTGCATTTGAATATCCCGAGGTAGAAGAGCTGCTGCGTGAAAAAACCATTGGGCCATTGCAGGGATTCCGCAGCAAGATAGGTAGGCCATTTGCAGCAATTATAAAGTTAAGCGAAATTCCTGAAGATGATGCTGATTATCCAAATGCAGGCTTTAAGCTTGAATTTGATTTTGGTAATACTCAAGAAGATGAATCTGAGGCAATCGACTTTACTGGCCGACAGGCTTTAGGCGTATGTCCCAAGTGTTCTGGTGCTGTATACGAAGATGGCATGCGCTACTTGTGCGAAAGAAACACCGGCCCAGATAAGTCATGTGATTTCAAAACCGGTAAGGTTGTTTTACAACAGGAAATTTCTGCTGAGCAAGTTCAAAAATTGCTTACCGAGGGCAAAACCGATCTGCTAACGAACTTCAAATCTAACCGAACTGGCCGTGGCTTTAAGGCTTATCTTGCCTTGGGCGCTGATGGCAAAATTGGTTTTGAGTTTGAGGCAAAAGCACCTAAAGCAGGTGCTGATGCTAAAGCGCCAGCAAAGAAACGTGCAGGCGCCAGTGCTGCCACCAAGTCTGTAGCAAAACCTAAGCGAGCCAGCAAAGCGAAATCGTCTTCGAGCACTTGAGCTGTAACCAGCTTAGCCGCTAAGGCTGACCAAAGTGCGCCTCTCGACCCCAGGGCTGTTGCTAAAAATATTCCTGGGCGTTGAGTTAGCGCACCAATGATTGGCAAACGGTCGCCCGCAACACAGCGAATGCCCACAAAGCTTCCCGCCTTTTGAAGTTCCTCTGCATCGCCCTCTAGATAATTTAATAACCCTTTTGCTTGCTCGCGATTAAAGTCATCGCTTGAATTCCAATCTCGAAGATCCGATTTGTCCTCATCAAAACTAGAGCCCGCTATCCACTCGTAACTTCCATCGGGCAATTTTTTTGCGGGCAAGCAGTAGCCGTCGCCAGATATCGCGACGAGAGGCAGTTTTGGTGCCCACGAACTATTTTGATCAAGAGAAAAAATACTGAGCTGTCCGCGAACCGGCCTCAAAGGAAGTCGTACCTCTATGCTTGCAGCCAAGCTTTTCGTTTCTAATGCTGCCGCTATCACGACTTTGCTAGCCGTCATGATGGGCTGATCTTGAGAGTTAATTAACTGCCAGCCCGCATCGACTTTCTCTAGTCGAGCTACAGGGGTATTCCAGTGACATGTCAACTTTGGGTGGGGCTTTAGGGCCTCCTGCGCTACCTCAGATAAATTGAGTGACGCGCCTCGTGGAAGCCAAATGCCGTCTTGATTAATACCGCAGATTTGTAATGCCTCATTCGCATAAAGTGCTTGAGCCATGTCCTCATCGTAATCCAGTGATTTCAGATAAGTAGCGATATCGTCACGACTGAAATCTCTGTCTCTCTTGTTTGGTTGAAAGATGCCATGCTGTTTCCAGACCTTTCCCCAGCGAGCCTCTGCCATCAAAAATGCAATGCGGGTTAAGCGTAATAAGCGAGGGGCGCCTCGTCCAACATGAGGATGGGCAATGGCGTATGCGTGACTTGAACATGCAGATGCAGGGCGGAGAGCAGAGTCAACAATGCAAACTGCTTGACCGCGCTCGAGTAACTCACTGACAATGCACGCACCCGCAATGCCTGCCCCAATCACCACAATGTCATGGTGTTGGGGTGAGGTCATTCAATAATGATGATGTTGAAAAAGCTTCTTAAATTTCTAGGGGCGCCTAGGCGTTTAAGCGCTTCTCGATTTTGCTACGGGCTTCGATCAGCTCTTTTGGCAAGCGCTCGCCTAAATGCGCAAATAACTCTGAATGAAGTTCGAGCTCATTTTTCCAGTCGCCTGTAGCAACGGCAATGGCTTTCTCAAACTTCTCTACTGAGTAATCGAGACCATCCCAATGCATATCAGCGTGTTCTGGGCAGATACCAAATGCGGTCTCTGTACCCTTAGCCGTACCTTCAGCACGGCCCAAAATCCAAGAAAGTACGCGCATATTTTCACCAAAGCCAGGCCAAATAAATTTGCCATTTTCATCCTTGCGGAACCAGTTCACGCAATAGATCTTTGGCAATACAGCGCCATCGGCTGCAAGCTTGCTACCGATATTCAACCAATGTTGGAAGTAGTCGCTCATGTTGTAACCAGCAAATGCAATCATTGCAAATGGATCGCGACGTACAACACCTACTTGGCCAGTAATCGCGGCAGTGGTTTCAGAGCCCATTGTTGCGGCCATGTAAACACCTTCCACCCAATCACGCGCTTCGCTCACCAATGGGACTGTGTTTGAGCGACGACCGCCAAACAAGAACGCATCAATTGCTACGCCTTCCGGATTATCCCAATTAGGATCAACCGCAGGGTTATTTGTAGCGGCTACAGTAAAGCGTGAGTTTGGGTGGGCAGCTTTACGACCAGCGGCGCCATCAGCAGGAGTCCAGTCTTTACCTTGCCAGTCAATTAAGTGTGCTGGAGGTGTCTCAGTCAAACCTTCCCACCACACATCACCATCATCAGTTAAACCGACGTTAGTGAAGATCACATCTTGGTTTAATGAATCTAAGCAGTTTGGATTGGTTTGACGGTTTGTTCCTGGAGCAACGCCAAAGTAACCAGACTCTGGGTTGATAGCAAATAAACGCGTCTTACCCGTTACGGCATCTTTGCGCGGCTTGATCCATGCAATGTCGTCACCGACTGTGGTGACTTTCCAGCCCTCAAATCCCTTTGGGGGAATCATCATGGAGAAGTTGGTTTTTCCGCAGGCTGATGGGAATGCCGCGGCAATGTGATACTTCTTGCCCTCGGGGGACGTTACACCCAAAATCAACATATGCTCAGCGAGCCAGCCTTGGTCGCGTCCCATGTTAGATGCAATGCGCAATGCGAAACATTTTTTACCCAACAAAGCGTTGCCACCATAACCAGATCCGAAAGACCAAATTTCGCGTGTCTCTGGATAGTGCACGATGTACTTGGTTTTGTTATTAGGCCAAGCAACGTCTTTTTCACCGGCGGCCAATGGCTTACCAACAGTGTGAATGCAAGGAACAAATTCGCCGGTAGCGCCAAGCTGATCAATGACCGCCTTGCCCATGCGGGTCATCAAGCGCATATTGATAGCAACATATGGGCTATCAGAAAGCTCAACACCGATGTGCGCAATTGGAGAACCAATTGGGCCCATAGAGAATGGCACTACATACATTGTTCTACCGCGCATGCAACCATCAAATAATGGTTCGAGGGTTGCGCGCATTTCGCTTGGCTCAACCCAGTTGTTAGTTGGGCCCGCATCCTCTTTATTTGCAGAGCAGATAAAGGTGCGGTCTTCTACGCGAGCTACATCATCAGGATCTGACAATGCTAAGAAAGCATTTTTGCGTTTAGCAGGGTTAAGGCGCTTGAACACGCCTGCTCTTACCAACAATTCACAAAATTCATCATATTCAGATTGGGAGCCGTCGCACCAGCGAATTTTGTCTGGCTTGGTTAAGGCGGCTACATCTGCAACCCATTGAATCAGCTTTTGGTTTTTTACGTACTCAGGCGTATTGCTATTGACGGTCATGTGAATCCTATGAAATGTAATATTTTTGATCACACTATTTTAACATTTCGGGCGTCTTTTTTATGGACTAAGCTGCCAAGAGCAAGTCTTTTATTTGCCAATACAAAATTGACTAAATATCTTGCCCAAAAGATCGTCTGGGAGTAGCTTCCCAGTAATTTGTCCGAGTTGATCTTGTGCCAAACGGAGCTCTTCTGCAAATAACTCCAGCGATACATTGCCATTAGCGGCAAATTGCTGAGATTGCTCTAGGTGGGTAGTAGCCCTATCTAAGCAATCTAAGTGCCGCCTGCGCGCCACAATCACACCCTCCTGAGAGCCGCCCCAGCCTACCAACTCTAAAATTTTCTGTTTTAGAACCTCGATGCCCTCGCCCGTCTTGGCTGAAATGAACAAAGCTTGCTTTCCATCTTGATTAAGAATGGTGTCACCCAATAGATCTGATTTATTGTTGACCTCCAGCACAGGGCACTTGGGCGGGAGCGCTTTCAGTATTTGCGCTTTTAGCTCCAAAATTTCGGCGCTATCGCTTGTTTCCGTAGAGTTTGAATCTTTCAGAAAAATAACTAGGTCTGCTGCCCCAATGGCCTCCCATGATCTTTCGATCCCCTTGGCCTCAACTAGATCGCTGGTTTCACGCAAGCCTGCGGTATCAATGATGTGCATAGGAACATCGCCGATGGTAATGCTCTCCTTAACGCGGTCTCTTGTGGTTCCTGCGATAGGCGTAACAATTGCCACCTCCTCGCCAGCTAGGAGATTCAGAAGAGAGCTTTTCCCAACGTTAGGCGCGCCAGCCAAAACCAGCTGGATGCCGTCTCGCAAAATTTTGCCTTGTTTCGCCCCCTCCCTCAGCGCATACAACTTTTTCATAACAGCGCTCACGCGTTCGCGGGCTTGAGCATTCTCTAAGAACTCAATCTCCTCCTCGGGGAAGTCTAGGGTTGACTCCACCAAAATGCGCAGCTGAGTGATCTCTTCAATCAGACTGTTGATGTCACTTGAGAAGGCGCCTTGCAAGGAGCGTGCTGCGCCACGTACCGCTGCCGCACTTTGAGCGTCGATTAAATCTGCAATCGCCTCCGCTTGGGCTAAATCAATTTTGTTGTTCAGGTAGGCTCGTAAAGAAAATTCGCCGGGCTCGGCAATTACCAAGCCTTGATCTTTTCCCAACTCAAGACATCGCTTCATGACTAACTCTAAAAGCTGCGGTCCACCATGGCATTGCAGCTCGAGGACATCTTCACCCGTAAAAGAGGCGGGTGCTGCAAAGTAAATAGCGAGGAGTTGGTCGATGGACTCGCCCTGCGCATCTCTAAGTGTCAGCAAGTTGACCTGCCGAGGCTTAAGCGCCTTATTAAACAAGGCCATGGCCATAGGCAAAAGCTGAGGTCCGCTAATGCGAATGACGCCGACACCTGCTTTGCCAGGTGCGGTGGCAAGTGCAATGATGGGCAGCTTTCTAGTCATCATTGCGGGCACTCCTTATATATTTTTCAGCAGCTAAAAATTTATTTAGCCAACTTCTTTCCAAACATTTGATTGATCTGCCATTGTTGAGCGATCGACAGAAGGTTGTTTACTACCCAATATAGAACCAAGCCCGCAGGGAAGAAGAAGAACATGATCGAAAACACGATGGGCATGTACAGCATTACCTTGGCCTGAATAGGATCTGGAGGGGTTGGGTTTAGTTTGGTTTGGACAAACATCGACAGGGCCATGACGATTGGCAAAATTCCGATGGGGAAAAGTTGTGTAATGCCTAAGAGGTCGCTAATTGAAGTGTCTGGGAGTGATAGGTCGTGCACCCATAAAATCCAAGGTGCGCCACGCAACTCAACAGATGACAACAACACCCAGTACAACGCGATAAATACTGGAATCTGAATTACCACCGGCAAACAGCCGCCCAAGGGATTAATCTTTTCTTTACGATACATCTCCATCATGGCCTGATTCATTTTTTGTGGCTCACCCTTGAACTGCTCTTTCATGGCGACCAAACGGGGTTGTACCTCCTTCATGCGCGCCATCGATTTATAGCTCGCGGCCGACAGCGGGAAGAACACCAACTTAATCAAGATAGTCAATAAAATAATTGACCAGCCCCAGTTACCAACATAAGAATGGATATTGTCCAAAAGCCAAAAAATAGGTTTTGCCAAAATGGTTAAGTAGCCATAGTCTTTGAGCAACTCAAAACCTGGAGCAATTGTTTCTAATACGCGCTCTTCTTGCGGGCCGACAAATAATCTGGCCTTTTCCACAACAGTAGAGCCTGCAGGAACTACTCCTAGCGGAGTTTGCATACCAATTCGGTATAGATTGTTATCAATTTTGTTGGCGTAGATATCACGTACAGCCTTATCATTCGGAATCCATGCGCTAGCAAAATAGTGCTGAACCATGGCAATCCATGCGGGCTCGCCTGCAGCTACCCGAGAAGGAAGGGTGATTTTGTTTTTATCTATTGCCGTGAATTCAAGCTTATTAAACTTTTCTTTATCTGTATAGGCCGCCGGCCCGGTGAATGTACTTGCTGAAAATGCGCCGTCAAAAGGGCCAATTTTTTGCTCTTGGGAAGCATCACGAACAATCTCGGTATATAGAACGAGTGGGTTGGGGTTGTTGACGGTTTGTGTAATACGGTGCCCAATATCTACAACATAACTTCCTGGGTTAAGGATGAAAGTTTTTTCAAGCTTAACGCCATTGCGCTCGCTAACCAAAATAATAAATGGGCGGCCTGATTCATCTTTTCCAGACTGAGCCAACTTGAAGTTGCTGGTGTGGTTTGGAAGGTCGCTGTTTAAAGAAATCAAACCAGAGCGCGCAAAGTATTTGTGTGTGGGCGTGTACTGAAATAACTCAACAGGTTTGTTTTCTGGCGTGAAAGACTTTAGTAATCTTGCATCCACGACATTTGCACCGCTTGAGCTAATTTTCAAGACGAGAACATCGTTTTGTAGTGTGAACTTTTCCGCGCCCGTCATTGCATCACCATTAATAATTGGCGTTGTTGCTATAACTGGTGCACTCGACAGTTGAGCTGGAATATCAGCTTTGCTAGTGGCTGCAGGATTATTGGCGGGGGTCGGAGCGCTCGTTAAGGGCCCACCAAACATCGATGGTTTTCCTTCATGAACTTGCCAGTTGTTGTACAACAACAGGCCTGACATGGAGAAGACCGCCCAAAGAATTGTTTTTTTAAAGTCCATTTGCATTCACTTAATGATGATGAGGCGTTGTTTTTACTGCAGGGTCGTGTCCGCCTTGTGACCATGGATTACAGCGCAAGATGCGCCATACCATCAGCCTGAAGCTTTTTAAAAATCCATAACTAGCAAAGCAGTCGCAGGCATATTGTGAGCACGAGGGGATGAATTTACAGTGCATACCAACAAAAGGGCTAAGGGTTATTTGATACAGCCTCACAACCTTAATCACTAACTTATTAGGTAGGCGCACGCTAAATCAGCCCCGCAATTTCGGCTCGCAGGCTTTCTTTTTCTTTGTTCCGGAGTCTGCCGCGCGTTTCTCGACCAATTGGTTTTTTTAGCTTCACCACAACATCGCTATTCAAGTTTGTTGTTTGAGCGCTTTTGACCAACTCACGAATCATGCGCTTTAGTTGGTTGCGATCTACCGCACGTTTAGCCAGTTTTTTAGCTACCGCAATACCTAAATCTGGCTTTTCGCCCTGATTTGGGGAAGCCGAATACAAACCCCAACACAAACTTGTCTTGGGGCGTGTTTTTAGTAACTCAGAAATCCTGGCGCTATTCAACTGCTAAATTAAACGGCGAGGCGTTTGCGACCTTTGGCGCGACGGGCATTTAATACCGCGCGTCCACTCTTGGTTTTCATGCGAATACGGAATCCGTGAGTGCGTTTACGACGTGTTACTGAGGGTTGGTATGTTCTTTTCATGATTCATCCTGCAAAACCCAGTATTTTCCTTGTTGCCCAGCAAAAGGTCAACCGCTATAGAGGAATATATAGGTATTTTTCTCTATTTATTTAGCAGTAATTCAACAAACCATTAATTTGTATGGGGTTTTTTATGTTATTCACAAGTTATCCACAGGTTTTCCACGTTTTTCTGGCTTGTGGATAACTTTATGGGGTCGCTACAATGAATCCTCTAAAAATATGAGCAACCTACAGAACCCTATTACTTTGAACTCACTCAACCCACTGGGGTTTTGGGACGGTGCACTTGGTGCGCTTGCTCGCGAGCTTTCCCCCCAACAATTTAAAACTTGGATCCAGCCCCTGAGCCTGGTTTCTTTCGATGAGAGTGAGCAATCACTCGTCGTAGGAGCACCAAACAGATTTAAGCTCGACTGGATTAAGAAAACCTTTTCTGACCGCCTTCAAGAGTTGGCAGACCAGTATTTTGGCCACCCAATCAACCTTAGCTTTGTGCTTAGTATTGAAGGGGCGGGCGCCCAAACGGTGCAACTCAATACAAACCAGGAGCCTCCAGCTCAGCAAGAGCCTGTGGTAATCGCAGATAACAACTCCACTGAGGAGCAAGCTTTTGAGATTGAAGATCACTCAAAACTGAACCCCAACCTTACCTTTGATACATTTGTTACTGGTAAGGCAAATCAATTGGCTCGGGCTGCGTCGATCCAAGTTGCCCATAACCCAGGAACCTCTTACAACCCCATGTTTTTGTATGGCGGGGTGGGTTTGGGTAAAACCCACCTGATTCATGCAATCGGGAATCACCTGCTAAAAGAAAAGCCTGGCGCCCGGATTCGATACATTCACGCCGAACAATACGTCTCTGATGTGGTTAGGGCTTATCAACAGAAGGCATTTGATCGCTTTAAGCGCTACTACCACTCCTTAGACTTGTTGTTGATCGATGACATTCAGTTTTTTAGTGGTAAATCCAGGACTCAAGAGGAGTTTTTTTATGCCTTTGAAGCCCTTTTAAGCAATAAAGCTCAAGTCATCATCACAAGTGACACCTACCCAAAGGAAATGGCCGGGATTGATGATCGCCTCATTTCTCGATTTGATTCCGGCTTGACGGTGGCCATTGAACCGCCAGAGCTAGAAATGCGGGTTGCTATCCTAATGAAAAAGGCTTTGGGCGAAGGCATCCCCATGAGTGAGGATGTTGCCTTCTTTGTTGCCAAACACCTTAGATCTAACGTACGAGAGCTGGAGGGGGCGCTGAGGAAGATATTGGCGTTTGTTCGTTTCCACGGCAAAGAGGTCACAATTGAAGTGGCTCGCGTGGCTTTAAAAGACCTTTTGTCAATACAAAATCGGCAAATTTCAGTCGACAATATTCAAAAAGCGGTGGCTGACTTTTATAGCATCAAAGTTGCCGACATGTATTCCAAGAAACGCCCTGCAAACATTGCTCGTCCAAGGCAAATTGCTATGTTTATGGCAAAAGAGTTAACCCAAAAAAGTCTCCCAGAAATTGGTGAGTTGTTTGGGGGGCGGGACCACACAACCGTTCTGCATGCGGTTCGGAAGATTGGTGAGGAGCGCTCTCATGATGGGCAACTTAACCACGAAATCCACGTTATTGAGCAAACCCTAAAATCTTAGGTTTTTTGCCTGTGGATAAGGTTGTGGATAGCTCAATGAATAAGTTTGTGGATTGTGTGTGGATAAATTGTGGAAAGATGGCGCTTCATGCAAAAATAGGGTGTTGATGAAAAGTTATTAAAGATTTATGCACGGTTTATACAGGGGTTTTCCACAGGTTTTTTTCTTTTCAATGGATTGTTTTATATAGGACTTTTGACTTATCCACAGAAATCACAAACCCTATTACTACTACTAATAAGATATATACAAGGATTTAAAAGCAATGCAACTCGTGAACACTTCAAGGGATAGTTTATTAAAGCCACTTCAGGTTGTTAGTGGCATTGTTGAACGTCGACACACTTTGCCAATCTTGGCAAACTTGTTATTTAAAAAGCAAGGTGACAAGGTGTCGTTTATCTCGACTGATATAGAAATTCAAATTACAACCAATGCCAGTTTTGGTGTTGGTGCAGAAGACGTAACAACGACGGTAGCTGCAAGAAAGTTGCTTGATATTTTACGAGCACTCCCAGAGGGGCCGGTTGCATTAAACCTTAAAGACAACAAGATGGTTGTACAAAGCGGTAAAAGCCGCTTTTCTCTACAAACCCTATCCGCAACAGAATTTCCTGTTATGCAAAGTATTGGAGAGGTAACAGCGAGCTGGAGAATGACTCAAAAGAGCTTTCGCCAATTAGTTAGCCAAGTTCATTTTGCAATGGCGCAGCAGGATATTCGTTACTACCTTAACGGGATGTTGTTGGTTGTTGAGGGCAAACAGGTGATTGCTGTGGCTACTGACGGTCATCGTTTGGCGTATTCTCAGGTTGAGCTGGCCGAAGTTCCGGTAGGCTCTGGACAAAGACAAGAAATCATTATTCCTCGAAAAACAATTCTTGAGTGTCAACATTTACTTGAAGACTCAGACGAGATGCTGGAGATGAGTCTCACATCCAATCAAGTGAAATTCACCTTTGGTGATATCGAATTAATTTCAAAGCTAGTTGAGGGTAAATTCCCCGATTTTCAAAGGGTGATCCCTAAAGGTCACAAAAACTCATTAGTTGTTGGACGTGATGTTTTGCAATCCGCACTACAACGCGCTGCAATTTTGACAACCGACAAATTTAAAGGTGTACGTTTTTCTTTATCACCAAATCGAATCACGGTCCAATCAACCAATGCTGAGCAAGAAGAGGCGCAAGAGGAGATTGAAACCGAATACAGCGGTGATGAGGTTGAAATTGGCTTTAATGTAAGTTATTTATTAGATGTTTTATCAAACTTGAAGAATGAAAAAATTCAAATTAGTTTAGGTGATGCCAATAGTAGTGCGGTTATTACCCTGCCTGGTTCTGAAGACTTTAAGTATGTTGTGATGCCAATGCGTATTTAATTTAGAAAAAAATGACTGAAGAAAAAAAAGTAGTAGAGCAGTATGGTGCATCATCAATTCAAATCTTAGAAGGTCTTGAAGCTGTTCGTAAACGCCCAGGAATGTACATTGGAGACACCTCTGATGGCACAGGCTTACACCATTTGGTTTTTGAGGTTTTAGATAACTCGATTGATGAGGCGTTAGCTGGTTATTGTTCTGAAATTACCGTAGTCATACAAACTGACAACTCCATTTCTATAGTTGATAACGGCCGTGGCGTTCCAACAGGCATTAAATACGACGACAAACACGAACCAAAAAGAAGTGCTGCTGAAATTGTGATGACGGAGCTGCATGCTGGTGGTAAGTTTGATCAAAATAGTTACAAAGTTTCCGGCGGCTTGCACGGGGTGGGTGTTAGTTGCGTAAACGCACTCTCTAAATGGCTAAAACTGACCATTCGTCGCGATGGCAAAGCGCACTACATGGAGTTTGCCCGCGGCGTTATTCAGAATCGGAATATTCAAGAGGAGGATGGTGTTGCTACATCGCCAATTACCATTACTGGCGATACAACCCTGTCTGGAACCGAAGTTCACTTTCTAGCAGACGAAACCATATTCGGAAATGTCGAGTTTCATTACGAAATACTTGTTAAGCGTATTCGCGAACTCTCGTTTTTAAATAATGGTGTTCACATTAAATTAATTGATCAACGCTCTGGTCAAGAAGAAGATTTTGCTTTCTCCGGCGGAGTAAAAGGTTTTGTTGAATACATCAACCAAACAAAAAATGTTTTACATCCCAATATTTTTTACGCCGAAGGCATTCGCCCATCCGATTTAGGCGGCAACATCACGGCTGAAGTGTCAATGCAGTGGAATGATAGTTTTAGTGAGCAAGTTTTATGTTTTACCAACAACATTCCCCAGCGCGATGGTGGCACTCACTTAACAGGATTGCGTGCGGCAATGACGCGCGTGATTAATAAATACATTGACGAGCATGAGGTTGCAAAAAAAGCTAAGGTAGAAATTTCTGGCGATGATATGCGCGAAGGGCTTGCTTGTGTGTTGTCAGTCAAAGTTCCAGAGCCAAAATTTTCAAGTCAAACAAAAGATAAATTAGTTTCTAGTGAGGTTCGGGGGCCGGTAGAGGAAATTGTCGCCGAAGCCTTAAGTGCTTATTTACAAGAGCGCCCAGCCGACGCCAAAATTTTGTGCGGAAAAATAGTAGACGCTGCCCGCGCTCGTGAAGCAGCCCGCAAAGCCCGCGATATGACCCGTCGCAAAGGTGTATTAGATGGCCTGGGGCTTCCTGGAAAATTGGCAGATTGCCAAGAAAAAGACCCCACAAAATCTGAGTTGTTTATTGTCGAGGGAGATTCTGCGGGCGGCTCTGCAAAGCAGGGCCGAGATCGTCGCTTCCAGGCAATTCTTCCTCTTAAAGGAAAAATCCTGAATGTGGAGAAGGCGCGTTTCGACAAGATGCTGGCAAGCCAAGAGGTGGTTACTTTAATTACCGTGCTTGGGACTGGCATTGGCGCTGAAGAATATAGGGCCGACAAACTCCGCTATCACCGCATTATCATCATGACCGACGCTGACGTTGATGGAAGTCACATACGCACGCTTTTACTCACCTTCTTTTATAGACAGATGCCCGAATTAATTGAGCGGGGCCACATCTATATTGCTCAACCACCTTTATACAAAGTCAAGTTTGGCAAGAATGAGCAATATATAAAAGATGACGCCGAACTCAATCAACTGCTTTTGAAAATTGCTCTTGAGTCAGCATCACTACAAACCCCAACAGGTGAAATCATTGTAGGCGCCGCATTAGACGAGCTGGCCAAGCACTATCAAGTGATTCAGTCTATTGTTGACCGCCTATCACGAACTATTGATGAAGATGCTTTGCGCGCCATTGCCTCTGGCACCCAATTAAATTTAGACACAGAAAAGTCAGCCCAAGAGTCTGCGGAACGCTTGCGCATTGCGCTCACAGAATCTCTAAATCCCTTGGCGCTTCCACCTGAAATTATTGTTCAAAAAGAAGAGCGTACAGATCGCTACAAGCTACTGTTATCCCGTCGTATTCATGGCAACTTGAAATTGTCGGCTATCAACTCCGATTTTGTTCACGGCGATGACTATCAAAGCCTAGCGAATGCGGCAGCGGTTTTATCTGGCAAGGTGTTGCCAGGCTCGAAGGTGCGCCGCGGAGATCCAGATAAAAATCAAAAAGAGCAATCGATCCAAAATTTTAGGGCTGCCTTTGCGTGGTTACTTTCAGAGGCTGAACGCGTTCTCAGTCGTCAGCGTTATAAAGGCCTTGGTGAGATGAACCCCTCCCAACTGTGGGAAACCACAATGGACGCAGGATCACGCACCTTGCTCCAAGTGAAAATTGAAGATGCGATTACTGCCGACCAAGTCTTTACTACCCTAATGGGTGACGAGGTTGAGCCGCGTAGAGCCTTTATTGAAAAAAACGCCTTAATTGCGCGTAATTTGGATGTTTGATTTAAATGAGTAAAAAGAAATTGGCGGCTCCAAAAATTGATCGTTCGCGCATTGTTGTTAAGTCTTCACCCATTCATGGAAAGGGTGTTTTTGTTGCGAAGCCAATTAAAAAGGGTGACGCGATCATTGAGTACAAGGGTGAGCGAATTAGTTGGAAGTTAGCAGAAAAGCGTCACCCACACGACCCAAAAGACCCAAACCATACCTTTTACTTTTCACTAGAAGATGGCCGTTGTATTGATGCGAAGTATGGTGGAAACGCTGCTCGCTGGATCAACCATTCTTGCAAGCCGACTTGTGAAACCCGGGAGGACAGCTTTGGTGGTGAGTCTCGTGTATTTATCTATGCCAAAAAAGACCTTAAGGTGGGTGAGGAGCTTTTTTACGACTACTCCCTTGGGGTTGATGGGCGCCTTACCAAGCAAATGAAAAAAGATTATGAGTGCCGCTGCGGCGCTAAGAAATGTCGAGGCACCATGCTGTCTCTCGATAAGAAGTAAATTCTTTTTTCAGTATGTTGTTTATTACCATTCAAGATTTAGAGGCAGCAATTAATTATTGGCGTAGCCAATCACCTGCTATTGGTGAGGAGCTTCGCTTGTGTCCAGAGGCCTCTGCTCTTGCAAAACCATATGCTCTTATGATTGTTCAGGGCGCCCAAAGGGTTCCTGTGGACGTTTTGGACGAGGTGGCAAGATTGGCAATTCAGAAATTTCTAAATACTACCCGGGCGAATTAATCATTACGCCCTCAATGTTTTTAGGGTTATCGCTATATTAGTCGGCCCCCTCTTAGGGTATCCTCAAACTCTTGCCTATAGATGGGTATAAGGATTTGAGCTTGCAAGAGACAATATTAAAAACAACTGGCCTTGGAAAGACATTCAAAGGTTTTTCTGCAGTAAGTGATGTCAATTTAGATGTTGCTCGGGGAACTATTCACGCCCTTATTGGGCCCAATGGCGCCGGCAAAACAACCTGTTTTAACCTGCTTACTAAGTTTTTAGAGCCCTCCAGCGGCCAGATTTTGTTTAACGGCTTCGACATAACCAAGGAACGACCAGCTCAAATAGCGCGCCGTGGGGTTGTCCGCTCATTCCAAATTTCAGCTGTTTTTCCACACCTTACTGTTTTGGAGAATATTCGTGTTGCACTGCAGCGAGGATTGGGTACCGAATTTCATTTTTGGAAGTCTGGAAACTCACTAAACGTGCTCAATGAGCGCGCTGAACAGCTTTTGTTAGAAGTGGGTTTGGCAGACTTTGCCCACGAGGAAACGCTAAATCTAGCCTATGGCCGCAAAAGAGCCTTAGAAATTGCCACCACCATGGCAATGGAGCCTGAATTAATGTTGTTGGATGAGCCAACACAGGGCATGGGACATGAAGATGTAGAGCGTGTTACCGAGCTAATTGATCGGGTTGCCAAGGGTCGCACCATTTTGATGGTTGAGCACAATATGAGGGTGGTTTCTTCTATAGCGGACCGCATCACGGTATTGCAACGAGGCTCAGTGTTGGCTGAGGGCTCCTACCAAGAGGTTTCCAATAATCCCCTGGTGGTTGAGGCTTACATGGGCAGTCATGGGGGTGATGGCACATGAGCACGATGGCGCTGGAGGTTAAAAACCTCGAGTCTTGGTATGGCGAGTCCCACATTCTTCATGGTGTGAATTTTGCTGTTCGTGATGGTGAAGTGGTTACCCTTCTAGGTCGCAATGGTGCTGGTCGCAGCACTATCTTAAAAACTATTTTGGGTCTAACTAGCAAAAGAACGGGCTCGGTAGAAATTTATGGCAACCAAACCATTGCAATGCCAACCTACAAAATTGCCCGCTTGGGTGTTGGTTATTGCCCGGAAGAGCGTGGCATCTTTGCCAGCTTAAGTGCTGAGGAGAATTTGTTGCTCTTGCCAGATATTGCTCCTGGCGGCATGGGTTTGGATGAGATTTATGAAATGTTCCCCAATCTCTATGAGCGACGCAACAGTCCCGGCACAAGACTATCGGGTGGCGAGCAGCAAATGCTCGCAATGGCGCGCATTCTGAGAACGGGTGCCAAGCTATTACTGTTAGATGAGATTACTGAAGGTTTAGCGCCGGTGATTGTTCAAAAGCTGGGCGAGGTAGTTACCAACCTGCGGAACAAGGGTTTTACGATTGTGTTGGTGGAGCAAAACTTTCGCTTTGCCGCCCCCTTAGCTGATCGGCATTACGTGGTTGAGCATGGCAATGTAGTTGAGGCTGTTAATCAAAATGAGCTTACGGAAAAAGCAAGCTTGTTAAATGAGTATCTTGGTGTTTAGTGGTTATTTATAGGAGACATAAATGAAGTTAAAGCAAATTACCGCATGCCTGGTGGCGGCAACCTTTTTTGGTTCAAACCCAGCATTTTCACAAACTGCTAAAGTCAGTGGTGACGTAGTCAAGATTGGTGTTTTGACCGACCTCTCTTCAACTTATTCTGATTTGGCTGGTCCGGGTGCGGTGATTGCTGCAAAAATGGCGATCGCTGATTTTTCAAAGGACGGTACCGTTATCGGCAAGAAGATTGAGCTGCTGAGTGCCGACCATCAAAACAAGGCAGATATCGCCGCAAACAAAGCGCGTGAGTGGTACGACAAAGATGGTGTGGATGTCATTGTTGAATTGGTGTCTACCAACGTCGCACTCGCCGTCATGGAAGTGGCGGAACAAAAGAATAAGATTACCCTAGTATCTGGCGCAGCTTCTTTGCCAATTACCAATGAAAAATGTACTGCTAATAACGTGCACTGGACTTATGACACTTATGCACTTTCAAATGGTACTGCTAAGGCTGTTGTAAAGCAGGGTAAAAAGAACTGGTATTTCCTTACTGCTGACTACGCTTTCGGAGCAGCTTTGGAGAAAGACTCAACCAACGTTGTTAATGCTAATGGCGGCAAGGTGTTGGGAACCAGCAAGCATCCATTCCCGAACAGCGATTTTTCTTCGTACTTATTGAAGGCTCAAGCTAGTGGCGCTGATGTTGTTGCCTTGGCAAATGCGGGTCAAGACACAATTAACTCCGTTAAGCAGGCCTCCGAGTTTGGTATTAATAAAAAACAAACGGTTGTTCCTTTGCTGATGTTTATTTCTGATGTTCACTCTTTGGGCTTAAATGCCGCTCAAGGCATGTATTTAACTGAAGGCTTTTATTGGGATAAAGACGACAAGACGCGCGCCTTCGCTAAACGTTTTATTTTGCAACATAAGCGTATGCCGACTAGCGTTCAGGCTGGTGTTTACTCGTCAGTTCTTGCTTACTTAGCCGCAGTTCAAAAAGCGGGCACTGACGACACTCAAGCAGTAATGAAGGCTTTGAGATCTACCAATATTGATGATGGATTGTTCAAAGGAAAAATCCGTGCCGATGGTAAGTTCGAGCATGATATGTATTTGCTAGAAGTGAAAAAGCCATCTGAATCTACCAGCCCATGGGATTACTACAACGTCAAAGCAGTTATCCCAGCCGCTGAAGCAACACAACCACTTTCATTGTCACGATGCAAGTTGGTTGCTAACAAGTAATTGGTTTTTTAACAAGCATGTTTGAACTTCTTGGAATTACCCCTCAAGGGCTGGTTGCTCAGCTCTTGGTGGGGCTTATCAATGGCTCTTTTTACGCTATTCTGAGTTTGGGTTTGGCCATTATTTTTGGCCTACTCAACATTATTAATTTTTCTCATGGTGCCCAGTACACCATGGGCGCTTTCGTTGCGTGGATTGGCTTGACTCAAATTGGCCAATGGTTTGGCTTTCCTGAGCTCTCAATTAATTATTGGTTTGCACTAATTTTGGTGCCCTTGGTTATGGGGGGATTCGGCTTGATTCTTGAGCGCACAATGCTCAAGCGTCTTTACCACCTTGACCATCTTTATGGCCTGTTATTAACTTTTGGATTGGCTCTCATTATTGAGGGCATGTTCCGCCACTGGTATGGAATTTCTGGTGAGAGTTATCCAGCCCCCGAACTATTACAAGGGGCCATTCCCTTGGAGTCGATTGGCATTATTTTGCCGAAATACCGCTTGTGGGTGGTGGTTGCTTCTTTAGTGGTTTGTCTCTCGACCTGGTACGTTATTGAGAGAACGAAGTTGGGCTCTTATCTTCGTGCCGGAACTGAAAATCCAAAACTACTTCAGGCGTTCGGTATTAACGTACCTTTGATGATTTCTTTGGCTTATGCATACGGTGTTGGCCTAGCTGGCTTTGCTGGCGTTTTGGCTGCACCGATTTTTCAAGTCAACCCACTGATGGGTTCGAACTTAATTATTGTAGTTTTTGCGGTGGTGGTAATTGGCGGCATGGGCTCCATCATGGGCTCTATTTTGACTGGTCTTGCTTTGGGTTTAATTGAAGGCCTAACCAAAGTGTTTTATCCAGAAGCATCGGGCGTAGTAATTTTTGTGATCATGGCAATTGTGTTGCTCATTCGTCCTGCTGGACTTTTTGGCCGGGAGAAATAAGTGAGCTCAAAAATAAAACTGCTTTATGGCATTTTGGTTTTAATTGCGCTACTGCTTCCTTTTCAGGACTTTATCTATTTAGTTTTTGCTATGAAGGTGTTGTGCTTCGCGCTTTTTGCTTGCGCCTTTAACTTGTTGCTAGGCTTTACTGGACTTCTTTCTTTTGGGCACGCTGCCTTTTTCGGAACCTCTGCCTACATCACTGCCTATCTTTGCAAAGAGGCTGGCCTGTCTCCCGAGTTTGGAATAGTGTTGGGCATCTTGGGTTCTGGCATCTTGGGATTTTTGATTGGCTCTTTAGCAATTCGTCGGCAAGGCATTTATTTTGCGATGGTGACACTGGCCCTCTCCCAAATGGTTTACTTCTTGGCTGTTCAGCTTCCGTTCACGGGCGGCGAGGACGGCATTCAAGGTGTGCCACGCGGCCTGTTGTTTGGTTTGGTTGACTTAAAAAATGACGTCAACATGTATTACTTTGTACTGGTTGTTTTCTTGCTTGGATTTGCTCTGATTGTTCGAACCGTCCACTCACCATTTGGCCAGGTTTTAAAAGCGATTCGTGAAAACGAACCTCGCGCAGTTTCTTTGGGT
>Ga0209188_1000657_pt1 | contig 32296 bp, 31 predicted proteins | sample C_130625_EF_Meta_FD_187307 | JGI IMG/M metagenome (GOLD analysis project Ga0209188, IMG submission 187307) | Freshwater microbial communities from Lake Croche, Canada to study carbon cycling - C_130625_EF_MetaG (SPAdes) (version 2) | ecosystem: Environmental > Aquatic > Freshwater > Lake...
CACGAGGCGGGCGTTCCGAATCTCGTCCCGATCCACCAGCTCGGGTAGCCCGTAGACGGCACCCAGGTCCGGCGCGGGTGATTTGCCGTAGTACTGGCGGTAGAGTTCGGGGTCACGAAGGCGGAAGTCGGCGCTGAGGTCGATGACGCGGTAATGCGGGATCAGTTCGGCGGCGTGCTCCGCGGCAAACCCGGCTTCTTGAGCCAGCACGACGGCATCGATGCCCGTCCAAGTATCGGGGGCGTATTCGGAAAGGACCAGATCGGTGTTGAGCCACGGGCACTCTTGGCGAAGAGGAATCCCGGCGCTGCGGCCGCTGGTCACCACGGCAACCTCAAAATGGGGATGATCCAGCAGTAAGCGCACCACTTCGGCCCCCGCATACCCAGTTCCCCCAACCACGGCAACGCGATAGGCGGCAGGCGCGGGTTGATGAGTAGCGGAGGCGAGAGCCATGGCGTAAGTAAACCCGCGCACGGGAATTGCGGTTTAAAAGTGATAAACTTTCGGACCTTATGAAAGCGCTCATCATGAGTTCGGTTCTGGCCCTCGCGGCCGTTTCGTTCGGACAGGCTTGCTGCAAAGCAAAGGCATCGGCTGAGGATTCGTTCTTGTTGGTGGCGAAGGAAATGGAACTGAAGGCAGAAGGCAAACAGGCCTGCTGCAAGTCCACCGCCGTGAAAACCGTGGTGAAGGGCGAAGGCGAATGCTGCAACGCACCGGGCTCGCCGGTCAAGTTCAAGGTCTACGTGGCGGGCAATGGCTACAAGTACTTCGGATGCGACGGATCGGCCGCCAAGGGTCGCCAAGAGCTGATCGCGAAGGGCAATAAGGTTGGCAAAGTTCAGCCGGTTTCCAGCGCTCGCTCGATTTCCGACGCAAATCGCTGATTCAGCCTTCAATTGAGGGAGAAATCTGCGCTCGGCACTTTGGTTTTGATTAAAGGGTTGTTATAATCCTGCCGATCCCCGTCGCCGTTGCCGGATTGTCAATCCTCCCATGACTCAGTCGCAAAATTCCGCCATCCCGCCCGGTCTGTTTTCTGAATACGACACGGGCGGTTTTTTTGACGAAATGTTTGATGCGTCGGGTCAACCGCGGCCTCACTATCAGAACGTCTTCAAAACGCTAGACGGAATGTCGAAGGCGGAGTTTCGGGCGCGGTGCGAACTGGCCGACATCACCCTGATGAATCAGGGCATTACGTTTACGGTCTACGGCAACGATCAGGGGATTGAGAAGCCATTTCCAGTGGATCTGATTCCAAGAATCATCCCAGCTTCCGAGTGGGATCACATCGAGCGAGGGCTTACCCAGCGGGTCATCGCGCTCAACCTGTTTCTGGATGACATCTACCACGACGGACGAATCCTGCAAGAGGGCGTTATCCCTCGGGATCTCATTATTCAAGCCCCGAACTACCGCCGCAGTTTTGTGGGGGCGGATGTTCCGGGTGGCGTCCACGTGCAGATCTGCGGGACCGACCTGATTCGGGACGCCGATGGGACCTACCGAGTCCTGGAAGATAACTGTCGGACGCCCAGCGGAGTGAGTTACATGCTGGAAAATCGGCTGATTCTCACGCGGACTTTTCCGTCGCTGTTCCGCGACAATCGCGTGCGGCCAGTGGATCGTTACACGACCCAACTGCTAGAGAATCTGCGGGGCTTTGCCCCGGGTCAACGTGACGATATGAACGTGGTGTTGCTAACGCCCGGCGTTTATAACTCCGCCTACTTTGAGCATTCGTTCCTCGCTCAGCAGATGGGGATTGAGCTGGTGGAAGGGCGGGATCTATTTACGGAAGACAACATCGTTTATGTGAAAACCACCAAGGGTAAGCAACGGGTGGATGTCATTTACCGCCGCATTGATGACGACTATCTGGACCCGTTGACGTTCCGACCGGAGAGTTCACTGGGCGTTCCAGGGTTGGTTCATGCTTACCGGAGCGGGAATGTGGCGTTGGCAAATGGGATTGGCACCGGGGTGGCAGATGATAAGAGCGTGTATCCGTACGTGCCGGATATGATCAAGTTTTATGGGCTAGGGGAGCCGATATTGCCGCAAGTGGAAACCTACATGGGCTGGCGAGAGGATGATTTGAAGTACATGCTGGAGCACGCCGCCGAGCTGGTGTTTAAGGCGACGAACGAGAGCGGCGGTTACGGAATGTTGATCGGTCCGCAGGCGACGAAGGCCGAGATCGCGGACTACTTGGAAGTGGTGCGGGCTAACCCGCGGGGTTATATCGCGCAGCCGCTTATCGCGCTGAGTCGGACGCCGTGCTTCTTTGATGAAGGGATAGAGGGGCGGCACGTGGACCTACGGCCCTACGTTTTGGTGGACAGAAATATGGGAGTAACGGTGGTGCCAGGGGCGCTGACTCGGGTGGCATTAAGAAAAGGAAGCTACGTGGTGAACAGCAGTCAGGGCGGCGGATCCAAGGACACCTGGGTTTTGGCGGGGGAGGCTTAAGAAATGCTAAGTCGACACGCCGACGCCGCTTTCTGGATTGGTCGTTACATTGAGCGGGCCGAGGCGACCGCCCGGATGATTGACGTTCACTACCACTTTGGGCTAGAGAGTCCGCTGGTGGGGAAAGCGTTGACTTGGGAATCGATCATTGCCATCAGCGGTCAGGAAGTTCTTTATCATCAAAAGTATCGCCAGCAAGATGAAGGATCGATTCTGCAGTTCTTTGCCTTCGATGAAGATAATCCGAATTCGATCTCGAATTCGATCAAGTACGCCCGGTCGAACGGTCGGGCGATTCGAGATCAGATTTCGAGTGAGATGTGGGAGAGTCTGAACCGCTTCTACCTGGAATATCAGACTTGGAACGTGAAGAAGGTGATGAAAGAGTCGCCGTTTGAATTCTTTGCGTGGGTGAAGAACCGGTCGCATCTGTTCCAGGGAATTACGAATCGAACGCTCATGATTGGAGAGCCGCGCGATTTTCACGATGCGGGTCGGTTCCTAGAACGCGCGGATCAAACGGCGCGAATTTTGGACGTGAAGTACCACGACATCCTGCCCAAATTTAGTGGAGATGCGCTGGTGCAGGATCAGGCGTCGGGAGTCGGTGGACCCGCGGATACGCACGGCTGGATTTCGGTGCTGAAGAGTGTCGGGGCGTTTGAAGCCTTCCGAAAGACGCACCGCGAGGGAGTGACTCCGGCGCGGGTCTCGGAGTTCTTGGTTTTAGATTCCAAGTTTCCGGCATCGGTGCGGCACTGCGTGGGCCGGGTGAATGACTGCCTACGTCGCGTGAGCGGTAATAAGGATCTTTCGCCGCGGAATGAGGCGGAGCGCAAAGTGGGGCTGCTTTATAACGAATTGAACTACATGCGCGGCGAGGACCTCATAAAGATGGGGCTCCACCAGTCGCTGGAGAAGATCCAGGACGACTGCGCCGATATTGGCAACGCGATCAAAAAGACCTACTTACGTTACTGACGGCGGACGTTGGAGCCATTCCCAGATTTCGGCGGGGATGCTCACGGCTTTGCGTTCGGGACCGATCACGACGTGCCAGGTGTGCCCCGTAGTGGCGAGCTCGCCGGTACGGGTGTTAAAGATCTGATACTCAAATCGGATGCTGGCGCGGCGAGTTTCGGAGACCGATACGCGAACATCGATGACGTCGTCGTACAAAATCTCACGCTTGTACTCTGCGTGGGCTTCGACGACAGGGAGCTTGAACCCCCGACTTTCCATGTCGGAATAGTTAAAGCCCCGCGAGCGACACCAGGCACCGCGGGCTTGTTCGAACCAGAGGAAGTAGTTCCCGTGGTAGGCGTGGCCCATTTGATCGGTTTCCCCGAAGCGAACGCGAATCAGTTCTGAAATCGGGGATGGGTCGATCATTCTTCGAATTTCTTGAGGATCAGAACGCCAGCCAGAGGTTCGCCTTCGGCGTTCTCGTCGGGCAGTGACGGAACAACGGCGCGCGGACGGTAATCGGTGGCTAAATAGTCACCAATGAACTGCCAAGTCTCGCTCTCCACCTGTTCGAAGACCGGGAACGGAATGCGGCTGAGCACGGCATCGCGGGCGGCTCGCTCGCGTTGGCTACCGCTGATGACGTAGACGAGATCGGGGAGGCGAGGATTCACCTCTCTGCGGAAGCAGCCGTAGAGGGGTTTTCCGCCTTTGGTAGGAAGGAAAAAGTTAACGTTGCCACCCAGCAATGCGTTGAGTTCATCGCGGGTGTAGGGCCGATTTTGTTCAAATGTCATGGTAGCGTCAAAATACGCGGACCGTCTTTGGTGACGCCCACGGTGTGTTCAAAGTGAGCGCCGAGAGATCCATCTTTGGACAGTACTGCCCAGGGATCGTTCTTCCGATGCTTGTAATCGCCGCGACCGGCGGTCACCATGGGTTCCACGCAGAAGGTCATGCCTTCGCGAATTCTCATGCCCGACCCAGGACGGCCCACATTGGCAACGTCTAAGCCCGGCTCGTGGACAGCGGTGCCAACCCCGTGGCCCACCATCTGCTTGAGGATAGAAAATCGGTTCTTTTCGACGTGATGCTGAATGGCATATCCCACATCTCCCAGCGTTGACCCGGGCCAACATCGCTCAATTCCAAGCCACATCGCCTTTTCCGTGACTTCCAAAAGCTTCTCGGCCCGCGGATTGTGAGGGGTGGGACCGACGATTACAGTGAGAGCCGTATCTGCGAACCAGCCGTCAATCACCGCAACCAGATCGATCCCCAGAACATCTCCCGCTTTCAGCGCGATTCGGCGGGGAACGCCGTGGATGACTTCGTCGTTCACACTGAGGCAAGTAGCGTGAAGGTACGTGACTTGGCTAAATCCCGGGTGATATCCGAGTAGACCGGGACGGGCACCATTGTCGCGAAGGGTGGAAATGGCGAGCTCCTCGAGCTCCGTAAGTTTCACCCCGGGTTGGGCCTGTTCCTTCAGGGCCAACAGGGTCCGAGCCGCAGCACGACCGGCCGCCGCCATGGCATCCATCTCGCCAGCGGTCTTCAGTCGTATCTCGTCACGGGTGGCGATGGAGGGCATTACCTATATTGTGAACGAAAAAGCCCCGCTGTACCGATTGAGTACCAGCGGGGCGATTAGACAGACACGTCCAGAGAATGAGACGCTAAAATTCTGTTAGGGTTCCAACGGCGCTGGCGTGTCTAAAAAATAGCTTTGGAAAGAGCGAACACGGGAAAGCACGCGGTCACCAGAAGGAAAATCAGCCACATTGGAATCAGACGTATTAACTCGCATCTTCTTTTCGGCCGGGGAGGCATCGGGGGACGCCTACGAGGCGGCATTGGCGAAGCGGCTTTCCGAATTTGTCCTGAGCGGGGTTGGGGGACGCCGCTCCCGGGAGGCGGGCGTGAAACTTATCGGAGACAGCTCACAGTGGGGGGCGATCTCCATTACGGAATCGCTCCGAAAAGTTCCGGTCGTCATCCGCACCTTCTATCGAGCGAAACGAGCGCTCAAGACCGGGGTACCCGGGATATTCGTTCCGATTGACTTTGGGTACATGAATATCCGACTGGCCCGTCACGCCAAGAATCAGGGCTGGAAGGTGGTTTATTTTGTGCCTCCCGGATCTTGGCGAAAAGACAAACAGGGGCGGGATCTGCCTTTGATAACGGATGCCATCGTCACTCCGTTTGAGTGGAGCGCGACGATGTTGAATCAGATGGGTGCCAATGCCTTCTGGTTTGGGCATCCGCTGAGGGAGTTAATTTCGATCGCACCAGGATCGGATCGGCACGGCATCGCGGTGTTGCCAGGTTCTCGCGATCAAGAGCTGCGAGAGTTGATACCGGTGTTTGCGGAAGCGCTTAGGGGGGAATCGGTAACGTTGGCCTTGGCACCTGCCACCGATGCCGCTGCCATCGCAGCGGAGTGGGAGCGTCGCGCGGGAGTTAAACCGCAGATTATTCAGGGAGACGCAGCGAAGGCACTGCAAGGGGCCGAGCTTGCCCTGGTTTGTAGCGGTACGGCGACGCTGGAGGCGGCAATTTGTGGAACTCCGATGGTGGTTGCGTACAGGGTCTCGAAAGCGGTGCAACGAGAAGCAAAGCTCATTCGGTTCAAAATTCCCCGCCGCATCTCGCTGCCGAACATATTGTTGGATGAAGAGCCGGACCCGGTTCCCGAGTTGGTCCACGATCGTTGCACGGTGGATGCCATCCGGGCCGAAGTAGCAAGAGTGCGGGCAAATCCAGAGGTCCAGCGCCAAGCGTTTGAGCGATTGGTCCCGATCTTAGGGCCTGCGGATGCAATTCAGCGAACGGCCGATTTGATTCGCGAAATGGCAGGCCGAAGCGCGTCGGAATAGGTTGCGGCGCGGGGTACCTTACCTGAGTGTCCATCTTGGCCACCCTGGCCTTTGTCGTATCTGTCGGTACGAGCCAACCGGTCTCCGCGAATCTAGCTTCGCCGGGGACGAAACTCCTGTTGGTGCCGCTAGACAGTCGGCCCGCCAGCGGTCAATTTGCCCAAATGATTGGCAAGATTGCGGATCTTGATGTTCGCATGCCGCCGTACGAAGCCTTAGGTCGGTTTACGGTTCCGGGGGACCCTGATCGGGTGTTGGCGTGGCTTGAGAAGCAGCCGCTTGCAGAGTGTGCCGCGGTGGTGGCGTCCGCCGATATGATCGCCTATGGCGGCCTAATCGAGAGTCGCGTGAACAGCGTGACCTCGGAGCAGGCCGTTGCCCGACTCAATCAGTTGGCGCGGCTAAAGGATAAGAATCCGAACCTAAAGCTCTACGTTTTCTCGGCGACGATGCGTTTGGCACCGACGGCCACCCGGGAGGCGGCGCCGTGGAGAATGAATCTTGCGCGATTTGTGGAACTGGAGGACAAGGCCCAGCGGACTGGGTTGTTGACCGCCCGGAAGGAGGCTAACCGACTGCGGGGCCTGATTCCCCCCGGTGTGATCGGAAAGTACTACGCCACCCGCCGCCGAAACTCCGCCGTGCAGCGGAGTTTGGTGTCGCTTTCGGGACAGGGAGCCATCGACTATCTGGTGATTGGCCAGGATGACGCCCGCCCCTACGGACCGCATGTGGGGGAAACCCGGCTTTTACAGCAATTAGCAGTACGGGAATCGGCCCAAGATCGAACTTACTTTTGTGAGGGTATTGATCAACTTTCAAACGTATTGTTGTCCAGAAGTCTCCTGGTTCAAAACCAATGGACGCCAAAAGTGCGGGTTGTGTGGAGCGATCCGGACCGAGCCAAGCAGTTTGCGCCGTTTGAGTCAAAGCCCATCGAAGATAGTTTGAGGGACCAATTGCTGGCGGCCGGAGCCGTCCCGGGTACGGAAGAAGATTACGATTACAGCCTGTATGTGAACGTGCCCAAGCCGGATAAGGATAAATTTGCTCAGTTCGGAGAGGCCTTGGGATCGGAACTTGACAATGGGCTCCCCGTCGCGGTGGCCGACATCAATCTAGCCAATGACGGCACCAGCGATCCTCGAATCTTTAGTCTGCTCACGCAGAACGATCGCGCCAATCATTTGCTGAGTTTTGCCGGATGGAACACCGCGGGCAACACGATGGGTACGGCAATCCCCGCCAGTAATCTCTATCTTCTGGCACGTAAAATTAACGCGGATGGAGTTCGCCGAGAGCTGGCCCAACGGGAGTTTCTCCTTCACCGGTTTGTAGACGACTATGCCTTCCACAAGTTTGTTCGGCCGGCGGCCTATGAGCTAATTAAGACGTTGCCGGGTGCCAGCAAGGAGGAGACGACCGGTGAATCATTCAGTGCGCTCAACGAGTTTGTCCGTGACGATTTAGCCAAGTATACGGACCAATACTTTGATGAATTCTTTAAGAGCAAGACTTTTTTTGTTCAGGGGAAAGAGTATGCGATTCGAGAACTGGACGATGTAAAGGTGTGGTTGCCCTGGCCCCGGGCATACGAGGTGAGAATTGAATTTAGGATGGAAAGCGGCGTGGTTGCTGACGCTCGCCAGCGGTCTTCTTCTCGGTAGTGGCTGCTCGGTAGATCGGGAAGTCGCGACGGTGATTCGCCGTGAGCTCCCCAAAGTGTTGGGCCCCGCCGAACGGTACGAGGTGCGAGTTCGCGGGACAAATATTCGCGAAAATCGGGTGCAAGAAGCTTCCGTGATTGCGTTAGGGTTGCGGCCCCGGCCAGATTTTCGCATCGAGCGGCTAGAAGCCGCCGCATGGCAGGTTCAAGTGGATCCCCGGACTCGGTCCATCACCCGGCTCGGGAATTTGGAAGCGACCGTAACCATCACGGCCGCCGATGCCGAGAATTTTGTGTCGAGCAAGCCTTGGCAGGGCCGAGTCCGATTGGAGGATGTCGCAATTACGTTTCCAGGAGGAAACCAAGCTAAATTGGCGGCAACGGCAACCTTCACGGGTTTAACCTCGCTGGGTTTCGATCTTTCACCCAGGGTTCCAATCGAAGCCCAGGGAGAGTTGATCCCGGACGCAGGTCGTGTTGTCGTCCGGGTGACGATGATTCGGGCCGCCAAGTTGAATTTACCGGCGGTTACTCATCGGTGGGTCGAGGAGGCGGTCAATCCGATTGCGGATATCTCTGGTCTGCCAATCGCGCTGGAAATCAGCGGTTTGACCGGTTACGGAGATCAAATTCAGGCGCGAATTCGGCAACGCGGCGGTGAGTCGAAAATCCCGTAAACTTTGGCAATGGCAAAGGAGCACAAATTTAAAGCTTCTCTGGTTTGGACCGGCGCTGCGGCTGGCCCCACCGAGACTTACCAATCGTATTCCCGAGAATGGACGTTTAGTCAGGAAGGCAAGGACGATTTAGTGGGGACGGCGGCGGTTCCCTTCCGCGGCGTTGCCGAACTGCGCAATCCCGAGGATTTGCTACTGGCCTCGGTGAGTGCGTGTCACTGCCTGAGCTACCTGGCCGAGGCAGCCCTGGCCGGAATCACGGTCGTGGATTATAACGATGAGTGCGAAGCCCTGATGACGGTTAAGGATGGCAAAATGAGGATCACGGAAATCATTCTGCGGCCGCTAGTTACGATTTCCAAGGGCACAATCGAAGCGGCAGATGCCCTTCATGACAAAGCCCACGATGTTTGCTTCATTGCAAACAGCGTGAACTTTGAAATTTTGGTTGAGCCAGAAACCGAACTCGCCGTTACCAGCGCGTAGACACGGCCCGCAGTTGGGCGGCGGTAATCCGATCGCCCAACCGCCCCGGCACCACGGTGAGCTCCAGCACATTGTGCGGTTTCAGGAACGATGGCGGCAGGAAGTATTGGCGCTGCGGCCCCACTTCCCAGTAGCGGCCCAAAGCCTTCCCGTTGAGGGTGATGAATCCATCCCCGCCCGCTTTCAACATCAATGTCCACGCCATGCCGGGTTTTGCGGCAGGTAAATCAAACCGAAGGGTGGACTTGACCAAGGGGTTCGCGGAAGACTTTCGTCCGCCCGAGAGCTTGGGATGCTCGTAGATGGGGATGTTTCGGGCTGGGTTCAGGTTCACGGTAGCAACGGGTCCTACCGGCTCATACCGGTCGGTCCACTCCAGCTTGAAGGGAGCGGAAGCTGGGATTGGCATTTCGATCGACATGGGTCCGGTCAATCCGCCCTGGCCGGCATCGTTGCGAATCACTACCGCGAGTTCATTCTTTCCGGGCCGCAAGTATGCCGCAACCGGGAATGAACCGGGAACGCCGTACGATCCCAGATGTCCAACCAGCTGATTGTTGACGTAGAACCAACCTTCGTCATCGATACCCGGCGTGTTCCAGACGGTCGTGGGGTGGATCGGGGCGTCCAGTTGGATCGTTGTGCGGAGCACGACGGTGGTGTTTTGCGGGAACTGATCGTTGGTGGCCCCGGTGCCCCACGACTTGTCCACCGGCATCACAATGGCGTCTGCGGGAATGGTGCCCTTCGGTACCACGTGGGTTCTCCATCCGGTTACTTCTCGCCCGGCTGGCTTCTCGGCCAGTACGCGAGCATCGGCAATTCCTCGATTTTGCTCCATGCCCGGGCCACCGTTGGGCCAACCGGGATTGAGCAAGGTGAATAATCGCGGGACGGCGGAGACGGGGTAGAGCAGCCCGCCCTGGCGAACCTCTGGCTTGCCGATGTTAGGGCTCGAGATGAGTTCTCCTCCGGCCGATTTCACCCAGAAGACGGGGGTCGGCGCTTTCGGTTTTGGTGCGGACAGGGTAGCGCGGTAGGAGATGAACCGGCTATCCCATACCGACAGTTCGGAGTTCGTCGCGGGCACGGCGGTGGGTTTCCAACCAGTGGGCCGCATGGCAACTACCTCGGCGGTTTTGAGATTGAACTGTGGGTAGGCAATGAGTGGTGTCGGGGTGGCTTTGGGCTCCCCGGCGATCAGCTCGGGGGTTGCGCCATCGCGCGCGGTTCGGTACACCTTCATTCCAAATGGAGGAAGGGCGTATCCCATGCCGTTGGAGAGGGTGCCAGCAGCGGGTTTTGTTCGATCGGTGTTACGGATGAACAGATACGTGGCGCCGTTAACGGCTCTTCGGGCGGCGACTTTGACATTGGCATCAGTGGTGGTGACGGAAGCGGTGACCTCATCGGCCCGGGCCAGCTCCTTGCCGTACTTCCGAAGCATCTGACCAATTTCGCGGACGACATCGTACTTGGCGCCTCCCGCTCCCCACTCTCGGATGGGGGCAAAGTAATCGTAGCTGGTGGTGATGCTTTCCGCCGCCCAATCGGCAAAGTTGGTGCCGCCGAACAGCATGTAGTAGTTCAGGCCAGCCGCCCCGTTCTGGAGGGCGGATAACGTAAGGGCGTTGATCTGCTTGGCGTCGATTCCGTCCTGTTCTTCCGCAGCGGGGCCGCCGACTTGACCAAACCAGCCGCCTTGGAACTCGGTGACCATCTTGGGTGCCCAGGGCTGGGCTTGATGCTGGCGGTTCAGTTCGTAGCCGACGGACTCCACATTCCAACGCGGGTACTGGTTGGGATTATCGAAGGCTTGGCTCAAGAGCGGGTCGCCTTTAGCTTCGCGGATCGGATAGGTCCAGCAGGTGAAGATGGGTACCGTGATCCCCAGTTTTTGCGAGCTGTCGATGAGGCTGCGCAGATAGTTTCGTTTGGCGTCTACCGGGACCGAGGAGTAGTCGTACTCATTTTCAACCTGCCAAAGGATCACGCCCTTTTGCCCTTTGGGCTGGCGGGGCAGTTGGTGCTTGGCTACGACTCCGGCGACGGCTTTAAACCAGTGGTGAGACCAGGCGCTGAAGACCGGGTCGTCGCTGCGGAACCAGAGGCTGCGCTTGGGGTTTGCGGGTTTGAATCGGGTGAGCCAGTTCGGGAAGCCGCCGGTGGCCCATTCTGCGCAGATGTAAGGGCCGGGCCGTACGATGGTGTAGAAACCGAACTCTTTCTCCGCCATGGTGAGCCAGGCGTCGAGGTCCTTGAGGTCAATCTGGCTGAAATCGTTGACGCTTCGGGGCGGATTGCGCTCGGACCAGTTCCAGGCGACGTACGTCTCGACGGTGTTGAAGCCGGCGTCCTTGATGGCTTGGAATCGTTCTCGCCACTGATCTCGGGGACAGCGGAAGTAGTGAAAGGCTCCGCTGAAAATGAAGGTGTCCTGACCGTCGATGGTGAAACAGTGGCCATCGTAACGGATGCGGTTGGGGTTTGCAAATTTGGGACCATTTGGGGCTGCCAGCGCCAACGAGACGAGGCCAAGGGGGAGGAGAGATACGACACTACGGGCAATCCGCATGCCGTAACTTTAGCACGGCGGGCAAATCTGGTAACAACTAGAACCGAATGATTTCATCCCGTGCGCGACTGGCACTCTACGCTCAAAATGCCTTTGACGGGCCGTTCGCTAAGATGGCGTACGGGGTATTGCGGTACTCGCCGAACGATGTAGTGGCGGTGATTGACGCTCATTTGGCCGGGCGCGATGCAGGCGACTTTGGGCCGTGGCGATCGGCCCCGATCGTCGCGTCGGTAGAGGAAGCGCGCGAGTTGGGAGCCGACACGCTGGTTCTGGGGATAGCGCCATTAGGGGGCGTGATTCCACCCGATTGGTACCGAGATTTGGATGCCGCCGCCGTGGCGGGAATGGGCATCGTCAATGGACTGCACGATAAGCTGGCGCCGCGCTATCCGGGAGTGGACGTGTGGGATATTCGGACCGAGCCGGAAGGATTGGTGCCCGGAACGGGAGCGGCGCGGCATCTTAGGAACCGCCGAGTACTGACGGTCGGAACAGACATGGCGGTGGGAAAGATGACGTCCTCGCTGGAGATTTGGCGGGCGATTCCCGAGGCGAAGTTTGTGGCGACCGGGCAGATCGGGATGACGATCACCGGCGCGGGCATTCCGCTGGACGCGATTCGACTCGACTTTGCCGCCGGTGCCGTGGAGCGTGAGGTGATGCGGTACGCCGAAGCCCCGGTGGTGCTGGTGGAGGGGCAAGGCTCGATTGTTCACCCGGCCAGTACGGCGACATTGCCGCTGATTCGTGGCACCGTGCCCACCCACTTGGTAATTTGTGCCCGAGCGGGTCAAAGTCACCTAAGGAGCGTGACGGACATCGGTATTCCCGATTTGGCCGCTCTGGCTGCGCTTTACCAGAGCATCGCGAGTGCGATTGGTACGTATCCGACTCCCGTGGTGGCGGGGGTGGCTTTGAATACGGTTCACCTTTCGGACGACGAGGCGCGGGAGGCATGCGATGCCATCGAACGGGCCACCGGATTCCCGACGGTAGATCCAGTCCGGCATGGTGCCGACCGGTTGGCGGATGCGATCCTGGATTAGGGGGTCCAGACCGCTGAGTAAGGAATCGCCCAGTCGGTATTTCCCAAAGGGATGGCGCGTTCGCCCGCGTAGAGGATAATCCCCAGGCGGTAGCGGTCGGACGCGACCTCCCGTAGGTAGGTGAGGCCCTCTTGAGCGGCAGGTGGCGGCACTTCGGCGTCGGTGATTTGGATCCCGGTCAGTGAACCGTCGGCAGCTTCGAGGACGAAATCGACTTCCTTATTCCGGATTGTCCGGAAGTGAAACAACGTGGCTGGCGAGCTAGCGTAAGTCAGCAGGCGGGCAAACTCGTTGGCGAAAAACGCGTTGGTGGCGGCGGCTGACGTGAGGGGCGCGAGGCTGGCGGATAGCAGCGAATCGATTAGGTACAGCTTGGGCGATTTGGTGAGGCGGACGTTCAGGTCGGCGGACCAGGCGGGCACGGTTTGAACCAGGAAGAGCTTCCCGAGCAGGTCGACATAGCGGCGGACCGTGGTCGCCGGCATGCCGGTGTCCCGGGCAAGGGCCTCGATGTTGAGTGTCTCCCCTTGGCGGTTAGCGAGGCTACGCAGGAGCCGCGGAAAGGTGCGGGTGTGCTCGATTTCGGCGAGGTTTCGCACGTCTCGCTCTAGGGTCGTGCGGAGGTAGCTGTTGGCCCACCGTTTGCGGGCATCAGGGTTCTGTAACTGCACCGGTTCGGGATAGCCGCCGCGTGCAATTCGCTCGGCCACGTTGGCAAACGGGTACTCGCGCATCGTGGGAGTACTGGCGCTTACCCAGTCGATGAAGTTAAACGGGGTGTCCTCGATTTCGGCCTGAGTCATTGGGAGAAGGTCAATCACTCCCATGCGACCCGTGAGGGCATCGGCGACGCGGGGGAGGGCGAGAATGTTGGCGGAGCCGGTAAGCAGGAACCGGCCGGGTACTCGATTTTCATCAACCGTTTTCTTCAGCGGCAGGAAGATCTCGGGCACACGCTGCACCTCGTCGATGGTGAGCGTGTTGGCTCCGTGAAGGAACTGGCGGGGGGAGTGCGCGGCGGATTCCATCAGTAGCGTGTCGTCCATCGTAACGTAGGTCCGCCCCGGAATCTCGGCCACGAGGGTGCTCTTGCCCGACTGACGCGGCCCAGCGACCATCGTCACCGGGAATTGGTCGAGGTATTCGGCGAGCCGAGATGCAATGCCACGTGGTGTCACGGGTGGATTATGCACCGTATGGCGGTGGATAATCCATGAGTGGTCCGCGCTTTCGTGTCTTCACTTTTTTACGACATGACTTTGGGCCGTAGCTTGTTGGTGGACCTGCAAGGTCCAACCACTACCTAAAAGGTCCTACCACTAAGGCGCCGCCTAACTTACGGCTGTTCCAGGCCGAGTTTTCGGCCGGTTGACAGTTCTAGTTGGCGGTAGGCGATGAGCGTGTCGTACAGCGCCTCGATATAGTTCGTCTCGGCCGTGACCAGGCTCACTTGCGCCGTGAGGACGTCGATGAGGTCGCTAGCTCCCAATTGATTGCTGCGCTCGGCGGCTTGGTAGTTGATCCGGGCGGCTTCGACGGCGGCGGTGGCGGCGGCTAGGCGAAGACTGCCCTGTTGGTAGCTCGCGTAACTTGATTCAATTTCGCTGGTGGCATCCCGTTCGCTCTGGACGAGATTCTGCTGAGCCTGCTCTAGGTTCGCCACGGCCAAGCGATAGTTGGCTCGCGTCAAACCGGCGTCGAATAGCGGAAAGGACAGCGAAAAGTTAAGGCTATCCCCGCCGTACCGGGGACGGTCGAACGCGCTCAGTGTCGCGTCGGCAGCAAAGGTGAGCCCTGTTTCCAACTTGGCGGCCTTCGCTTGGTATTGCTGGGCTTGAACGCCGAGGCGTTGCGCGATCAGACTCGGACGGTTCTTAAGTCCGTCCTGAATGGCTTGCTCCAGCGAGCCGAAAGTGTCGGTAGGAATCTCGGATCCTACGCTCTGCAGGGGCGGCAGCGATTCGGCTGGATTGAGGCCGATCAATGCCTTGAGCGATGCCTGATTTGTAATTGTGCGGGTGCGGGCGGTGATAACATCCACCTGAGCATTCAAGGAATCGGCTCGCGCTTGAAGATTATCGATGGGAGCGGCATCCCCCACTTCCACTCGCTTTTGGGTCTGCTTGAGAATGGTGTCGGTGCGAATGACCTGGGCGTCTTTCACCTTCTGAAGCTCTTGTGCGCGGAGGACTTCGAGATACGCGCGTTCGACGTTAAATAGCGTGGATCGCAGGGTTTGCGTCAGGTTGGCGTATTCGCTTTCGGTGTTACGCTTGGTTCGCAAAAAGGTGAGGTTCCGTTGGCCGCTGTCGAGCAGGCGGACGGTGGCTTCGAGGCCGACCTGCCAACCATCGCTGGCGGAGAGTTGGCTTCCACTCCCGCTTCCAGAGTTTCCGCCGCTCGCAGATTTGACATTGGTGTAAATGCTGGTTTTATCGTAGCGGACGACCGGAGTTAGGGTCGGGAAGAACGCAGCGAAGGCGGCATCCTGGCTAGCGGTCGCCCCACGGACGGCGGCGGCTTGTGCGCGAAGGGTGGCATTGCGCTGCGCGGCGAGACGAACCGCATCTTTCAAAGACAGGACCGTCTGCGGAACGGGCACATTGGGCGCGGTCGTCAGTCCGGTGGCGGTATCCGACTGAGCCATCGCTGTTGACGGAAGTCCGACCAGCGAGACAGCTGCCACGGTCATCGCCATTCCCAAAATTGATCCGGATACCTTGCCACAACTTCGCATAGAGGCGATATCTTACGCTGAATGGCGGCGGGCTGTCAGTCCAACGGCCCACAGGGTCAAAGTAAATGACCGGGAATCGGCGAGATTGGGGCTGAAGCCCCTAAGCCAGCTGCGGCCTGAAGGCCGCGCTCCGGGTGGTGGTCGCTAGTTTGGACGTTAGGCGCGGATGGGTTTGGGGCGTTTGACGATTACTTTGGTGCACTCGGGGCTGAAGCCCCTAGCCCGGATGCGGCCTGAAGGCCGCGCTCCGGGGGTGATTCCTACAGTGGACGTTAGGCCCAGATGAGTTCGGGGCGTTTGACGATTGTTTCGGTGCGATCGGGGCCGATGGAGATGACGGCAACCGGCGTCTCGGTGTACTCCTCGATGAACTCGAGATACTGTTGGACGGTCGCCGGCAGGTCATTCCAGTGACGGCATCCGCGAAGATCCTCGGTCCAGCCGGGAAGCGTGACGTACTCGGGCTGCACTTCGGCGAGATCCCAGACGTTAGCGGGAAAGCCGTCGCGGCCGGCATAGGAGGTGGCCAGTTGGAGGTCGCCGACATTGGCGAGCACATCCAGCCGCGTCATGACCAATCCGCTGAGCGAATTGAGGCGACAAGCATGCTTAAGCGCGACGAGGTCCAGCCAGCCGCACCGGCGACCACGGCCAGTGACGGTGCCGTACTCTTGGCCCTGGGCGCGAATCTGCTCACCGACGGAGTTGTCTTGTTCGGTCGGGAACGGCCCGGAACCAACGCGAGTGGTGTAAGCCTTGGCGACGCCGAGGATGTTGCGAATGGCCCGGGGACCGACGCCGGTCCCAAGACAGGCTCCGCCCGCGACCGGATGGGAGCTGGTGACAAAGGGATAGGTGCCGCTATCGAGGTCAAGGAAGGTGCCCTGCGCGCCCTCAAAAAGAACCTTGTGGCCGTCGGCAACAGCTTTCTGGACCATCGGCTCGGTATCGACGACGAACGGCCGTAATTCTTCGGCGTACGCGGCATATTCGGCGTGGAGAGTTTCAAAATCGAACGGTTGACCACCGAGGAGTTCGATGAGGCGATTCTTGTAGGTGAGTTGCTCTTGCAAGCGAGCGCGGGACATCTCCGGTCGGACGAATTCGCCCATGCGGATACCGGTGCGAGAGACCTTGTCCTGGTAAGCGGGGCCGATGCCACGGCTGGTGGTGCCAATTTTGTTATCACCCCGCATGCCCTCTTCCAGACCATCCAAGATGCGGTGATAGGGGAAAACGACGTGGGCGGCGGACGAAATATAAAGCGTGCCGAGCTCAGATTTTTGGGCGCGAGTCCGGGCCAGCTCCTGCAGGAGTCCTTCCGGGCAGATCACCATGCCGCTGCCGAGGATGGAGACCGTATCGGTATGCAGAATTCCGGCCGGGATCAGCTGGAATTTGTAGGTCTTGCCATCGGCGATGACGGTGTGACCGGCGTTGTTGCCGCCCGCGTAGCGAACGACCACATCGGCCTGCCCGCCCAAAACATCGACCAGTTTGCCCTTGGCCTCATCGCCCCATTGGGCGCCGACGATTACGAGTGTTGACATGCTATTTCCTCACCAACTTTTTTGGGACTCGGACGCACAAAAAAGCCGGTGCGCCGAACCCAATTGAGGATCCGCCGGCTACCGGTAGCCGTTGAGCCTTATCTCAACGTGTTTCATTCTATCAGACTTTCTTGCCCTCCGGAAGGTCCGATGGGGCAAACTACGGGAGATGGCACACCCCCGGCTCAATGATGCGCAGATTTCTCAGTACCAAACCGATGGCTACACCCTGGTGAAGGAACCCATTTTCGACGACGCGACGTTTGCGCGTTTAAAGGCGCGATTTGAAGAACTTCTGGCGGAGAAAGGGCCAGACCACCTCGATACGCCACATTTTCAGAATCCCGACCTCCTAGAGTTTCTCCTTCATCCGTCGGTTCTGGACCTGATCGAACCCGTCGTGGGGCCAAATATTGGACTTTGGAGTAGCCACTTCATCAGCAAGGATCCCTTCAAGGGCAAGGCAACGCCATGGCACGAAGACAGCAGCTATTGGGATGGTCGAACCAGCACCATGGCCGGGATTGTGACGGTTTGGCTAGCGCTGGATCGCGCCACGCCCGAGAACGGGAGCATGGCCGTCATTCCGGGCACCCACCATAATGGTTTCAGCGACTACAAATCGGTGGAAGACGCAAGCGCGAACATTTTCCCCACCGAGATCGCAACGGTCGACGAATCGAAGGCCGTTTACTTCACTCTGGAGCCGAACGAAGCTTCCCTGCACGAGGGGCGAATTATTCACGGAGCAAAGGCGAATACGTCGCCGAACCGCCGCGCTGGCTACACGATGCGTTACTTCCCCACCACGACGAAGGTGTATCACGATGAACCCCGCAACGCGGGATTCAAGATTTGGCTGGCGCGCGGGGTGGATATGGCGGGCAACCGGTACGAGAACGCCTAGGAACCAAGACGCCTGGAAATCCTAGCTGGCTAGAATTTCCAGAGCGCGGACGGTCTGTTCCCAGCCGATGCAGGCATCGGTGACGCTCTGGCCGGACACGAGCGGGACGTCGGGCTTCACATCCTGGCGTCCTTCCACAAGAAAACTCTCAATCATTACGGAGAAGATGGGCGAGCCGGCGACTTTCCGTTGGGCGGCGACATCTTCGGCCACAACCATTTGCTTCAGGTGATCTTTGCTGCTGTTGGCGTGGCTGAAATCGACCATCAGGCGTGAGTTGAGGCCTTGCTTCTCGAGTAAGGCGGCGGTTTTTGCGACGTGCTCGGCGCTGTAGTTAGGTCCCGAGGTGCCACCGCGCAAAACCACGTGGCACGTGTCGTTGCCGGTGGTTTGCACGATCGCGCTCATGCCGTCTTTAGTGGTGCCCGGAAACCAGTGCGGTTGGCTGGCGGCTTTCATGGCGTCGATGGCCACTTGCACATTGCCATCGGTGGCGTTTTTGAACCCGATCGGCATGGAAAGGCCACTAGCGAGTTCGCGATGGGTTTGACTTTCGGTCGTGCGCGCGCCAATGGCTCCCCACGCAATGAGATCGGCGATATGCTGCGGCACGGTCGTATCGAGGAACTCGGTGGCAGTAGGAAGGCCGACGGCGGCGACATCGCTCAGAAAGCGGCGGGCAAGACGAAGACCGTCATTGATGCGGAAGCTTCCGTCCATCCGGGGATCGTTGATCATGCCCTTCCAGCCCACGGTGGTGCGGGGCTTTTCGAAGTAAGCCCGCATGACAATGAGAAGACGGTCTCGATGGCGGTCAGCTTCCTCCTTTAGGCGGTGGGCGTATTCAAGCGCCACCTTAGAATCGTGGATGGAGCAGGGGCCGATGACCACCACCAGGCGATCATCCTTTCCCGCCAGGCAGGCTTCAATCTCCTGCCGGCTTTTCCACACGATTTCGGCAGCGGCTTCGTTGAGCGGCATCTCCTCGTGCAAAATTGCGGGAGGCAATAACGGACGAATTGCCGATACGCGTAGATCTTCGGTGGCCTGCAACATAGATGATTTTTGGGAACCCGAGCGCCGCGCCGGGAACTTGCCTCTCAGTTTGACAGGTTCCGAATATTGGGGCCGTCACGCTTTCTGGCCTTAAGGGACCGAGAAAGTCTGCCCGCTAGTGACGACTTTCGTAGAAATTGCGTCTACAATAGGAGCATTAGGACATGAAGAACCAGAACGACCTTATCGTATCCATCGTGGCAGGCGTGTTTGCCCTTGGATTCGTCGCCGGTTTCTACTTCACGGCGCGCAAGCCGGTAGAACCGCAGCCAGCGCCCAAGGTTGAAACCTCGGCGGTGAAGCTTCCGGATACGACGGTGGTTTACACGAACGGTTTGAGTGGTGGTGGTACCGCTGCAGGCGGTGGGTTCGGTGGTCCTGGTGGCCCTCCGAGCGGTTTTGGTGGCCCCGGCGGTCCTCCTCCCGGATTCCGTGCAGGTGGCCCCGGCGGGATTCCGCCGAGCGGTCTCGGTAACCGAGCCGGTGCGGGCGCAGCGGGTGGCGCCACCTCGAAGTCTCGCGGCGACGACTAGTCGCTCGCTGATTTCGGCATAAAACTTGGAAAGTGGAGAGAACCGATTGGTTTCTCTCCACTTTTCTTTGTTGGGGCAAATTGACCGGTACAATTCTAAGGGTCCAATTCTCAATTTGTCGGCAGTTTTTATGGGAACTCCGGCATTGAAAGGTTCAAAACATGCCCGCGCCTGCCGTCCTCAATGTTGGTTTTTATAACTTCGTGATGACGGAAAAGATCGTCGCCTTGGTGAGCAGCGAAAGTGCCCCGATGCGACGGTTGATACAGAATTTGCGCAAAGAAGGTCAGCTGATTGATGCTACGCAAGGACGCCGCACAAAATCAGTGATTTTCACCACCGGTAATGCCGTGATTCTCTCGGCCATCAGCCAAGAAACGCTCTCGAAGCGACTCGGTACGGTGGAGTTAGCGCTGGGAACGGCATCGAGCCTGGAGGAATCTGAAGCGGAGTTGGACACGCCATTGGAGGGCGATGAAAAGTAACGGTAGCGGATTCTTGGGCCGATTGAGCCATCGATTTGGACGTGATATAGGGATCGACCTGGGGACCGCGAATACGCTGGTTCACGTGGGAGGTCGGGGCGTCATGCTGCGAGAGCCCAGCGTGATTGCGATCAATAAGGACACGGGCGAAGTGATGGCCGTGGGGGAAGAGGCCAAGCGAATGCTGGGGCGTACCCCGGGACATATTGTGGCCACGCGACCGCTACGTGACGGCGTCATCGCAGATTTTGAACAGACCGAGCGAATGTTGGCTTACTTCATCGGTAAGGTGAGCAGCCGCTTTATGTTGCGAAAAACCGTGGTGGTTGGTATCCCCAGCGGCGTGACCGAGGTGGAACGACGGGCCGTTCTGCAGGCCGCTAAAAAGGCAGGAGCCACCCAGGCGTTTGTCATCGAAGAGCCCATGGCAGCCGCCTTTGGAGCGGGACTGCCGGTGGATGAACCGAGTGGCTCAATGATCGTGGACATTGGTGGCGGCACGACCGAAGTTGCCGTGATCTCTCTGGGTGGCATCGTTCATTCGCGGAGTATTCGCGTGGCGGGTGATGAACTGGACGAGGCAATCACAAGCTATGTCCGCCGCGCCTATAACCTGTTTATCGGCGAGAAGACGGCGGAGACGGCGAAGATTCAGATCGGGTCTGCCTATCAGCTGGAGCAGGAGCTGGAGATGACCATCAAGGGTCGCGATCTGGTGAGCGGATTGCCGCGCAGTGCGGTTTTGACGAGCGAGGAAGTTCGGATGGCGATTCAGGAGCCTCTGAGTGCGATCGTGGAGGCCGTGAAGCTGACGCTGGAAGCAACTCCGCCGGAACTGGCGGCCGACGCGATGGATTATGGAATCGTACTGGCGGGCGGCGGTGCGCTCCTGCGGGGCATCGACCAACTCATCGCCAATGAGACAAAGATGCCGGTACTTATTGCCAAAGATCCATTGAGTTGCGTGGCAATTGGGACCGGCATGGTGGTGGAAGCGATGCATGAGAACCCGCTGATTCGGAAGATGCTGGAGAAATCGTCCCGACCCTAATTCCCAACAATTGGCCGTGAGAAAATACGCCGATCCCACTCGCAACGCCCCGTCGCCCTGGCGATGGGTGGCGGGAATCATTCTGTTGGTGGTGATTGCGGGGGTACTGGGGAAGATTCAGACGGATGCACGCGTGGTGAATCGGTTGGATCCGGTTTCCCACGCGGTGCAAACCGTGTGCAGCCCAATTTCTCGCCTCGCCGCGGGAGTCATTCAAGGTCTCGGCAATTTCCGCTCCGGGTTTGCGGACGTGAGGAATTTGGAAGCCGAGAACCGGGCTCTAAAGGCGGAAGTCGCGGCGATGGGAATGTACACGGAGCAGGTGACCCGACTGAATCGCGAGGTGGATACGCTCCGGCAATTACAGAGCTTGCCGCCTATTCCCGGAAAATCCAATTTGGTGACGGAGGTGTCTGGCTATTTTCCGGACGTCAACCGCATTTCGATTCCCGTGGGGCAGGCCGAAGGCGTGCGGGCCGGGATGCCGATCACGACGCCGGCCGGTTTGTTCGCGATTGTCCAGACCGTGGATAAGCACTCGAGTCAGGCTTTGCTGTTGACCTCGCCAAGCGTAAAGGTCGGTGCGATGGACATTAGTCGTAATCCTCCTTCGACGGGATTTTTGAAGGGGCAGGACTCGCAGACATTAAGTTTTACGCTGTTTGAGCCGAAATCGCAGATCGCCATAGGGGATCAGATCGTGACGAGCGGATTCGGAGAGCACATTCCGCGGGGCATTGTTATTGGACAGGTCATTGCGGTGGATGACAATCCAGAGCTGGGTCTCAAACGGGCGCAGGTCGATCCGGCGGTGGAGATCGGTGAAGTGCGCGAGGTGTCGGTCGTACGGTGAGGAAAGATGAGTCGCCGGTTTTACGGCTGATTTTGGTGGCGGGAGTTTTGTTGTGGCTGGCGGGCGGGTGTCAGCAGTCGGCCGCGGTGCCCGTGAGCTTGGGGTCGTTCGCGCCGAACTATTTATTGCTGGTGATGGCGGTTTTGGCACCGTACATGTCGACGTTTGGATCGGCAACGGTGGGCCTTTTTGCGGGGATTGTGCAAGGTGGACTGGCGGGCGCGAATTTAACCGCATATAGCGTTTCGCGGATTTTTTCCGGGCTGGCGGTGGGCAAGTTACATCAGGCGGAGTTAGCGCAAAGTCCCTTCGTCGCCGCCCTTTCGGCCGCCGTCACGGTGGTGGTTGCCCAGGCGGTGTTGCTGTTTCTTGCGCCGACCGTGAACGTGGGAGCCTTCGTCTTAGCTACAATGGGTACGGCGATTTACAACGGAGTACTCGCGGTTCCGCTCGATTGGGCGATCGGCAAAGTGCTGCGTAATTCCGCCCATGACCGGTAATTCCTCGCGAACACACTCCCATGAGCACTCACGTTGATATCCTCGAAATGGCACGCCAGCAACTTGCGGTGGCGGCTGAATACCTCGAATTGGATGCTGGCTTGCACAGCGTTTTGGCGAATCCACAAAAGCGATTGATTGTCAACTTCCCCGTCGTGATGGACAGTGGTGCCGTGCAAGTGTTTGAGGGCTACCGGGTTCAGCACAACGCGAGTCGCGGTCCCACGAAGGGCGGGATTCGCTACCATCCCGACGTTGATGTGAACGAAACTTCGGCGCTGGCGATGTGGATGACGTGGAAGTGCGCCGTGGTCAATATTCCGTACGGCGGCGCCAAGGGTGGCGTAAAAGTGGATACCAAGCAGCTGAGCAAGCGCGAATTGGAGAAGCTGACGGCGGTACGTGTGACCGAAATTAACTCGATGCTGGGTGAGCGCAGCGATATTCCCGCCCCTGATATTGGTACCAATGCGCAGGTGATGGCCTGGATTATGGATACGTTCTCTATGCAGGCGGGGCACACGGTTCCGGGCGTGGTGACCGGTAAGCCAATTGAATTAGGTGGCTCCGAAGGGCGCGTGGAAGCAACCGGTCGTGGCGTGGTGGTAGCACTCGAAGAGGCGGCGCGAACGCGGGGGCTGGATCTGGGGAATGCCCGGGTAGTGGTTCAGGGTTTTGGAAATGTTGGCGCCACCGCGGCAAAAATTGCCGAAGAAGCGGGCGCGAAAGTGGTGGGCGTTTCCGACGCGCTGGGTGGCATTTATAATCCCAACGGGTTGCCAATCCGAGAGATTTTCCAACGTTACGCCGGACGGGAAGGTGGAATTGGTGAATATCCGGATGCGCAGAAAGTCTCTAACCAGGAGCTTCTAGAACTGGATTGTGACGTGCTGATTCCGGCGGCGATTTCGGCGCAAATCACGGCGGAAAATGCGCATCGGATTAAGGCCGGGATCATTGTCGAGGGCGCTAACGGCCCGACGACGATGGAAGCCGACCAGATTCTGAGTGATAAAGGGACGTTGATCGTTCCGGATATCTTGGCGAATGCGGGCGGCGTGATCGTGAGCTACTTCGAGTGGGTGCAAGACCTTCAGAACTTCTTCTGGGAGGAGTCGGAGGTGAACATCAAGCTCACCAAGATCATGCGGGCGAGCTACCAGGCCGTAGATTCCGCGATGCGAGCGCACAAGACCGATATGCGGACGGCGGCGCTGGTTATCGGGGTGAAACGCGTCGCGGAAGCGACCACCCGGCGCGGCATTTTCCCGTAAGAATTGGGCTAATCACGACTTCATGATAATCCAAAGTGTCACTTTGGATTATCATAGTTTTTGAAGGTCTGTAGGTTCAATTGTTCTCCGAGATTCAGAAGAGATCTCGGCATGATTTTCGGAAATTTTTGGGATAAATTATGTAATTCAAAAGTTATAGTTTCGATTATCCGAAGTAATGGTAGGTATTATCGAAAGTAGTGGCTTGGATCCGTCGGCGAGAGGAGGAGATGGTGAAGCGGTATGCCCGGAATTTTCCGGTGGTACTGGTAACTGGATGTCGGCAGTCGGGCAAGACGTCTTTACTTCGTCGGATGTATCCGAAGGCGGACTACGTGACGTTCGATTTACCATCGAATGCGGAGCGGGCGATCAATGATCCTTTGGCATTTCTGGAGAGTTTTCGCGGAACGGTGATTCTGGATGAGATTCAGTACGCGCCGGCTCTGCTGCGGTTTGTGAAGTACGTGGTGGATCTGGAACCCCGGCGACGCGGTCGGTTTCTGCTTACTGGGTCGCAGAAATTTCCCATGATGGATGAGGTGGGGGAATCGCTGGCGGGACGGGCAGGGATATTGGAGCTCCATACGCTGAGCTACGCGGAGATGGCGAAGGCAAAGAACCTAAATCCCATTCAGTACGGGCTTCGAGGCGGTTTTCCAGCACTACAGAACCAGTGGGTCGGCAGCACGGAATCGTTTTTCTCTTCGTACTTGGCTACTTACCTGGAACGAGACGTCCGATCGGGAGCGGGAATCGAAAACTTGGCCGCTTACGAACGATTCTTACGCGTCGCGGCGGCAAGGAGCGGACAACTGGCAAATTACACCGATATGGGCCATGACGTGGGCGTATCGCCTACAACCATCAGTAATTGGCTGAGTTACACCATCGCGGCGAATCATGCGTTGGTCCTCAATTCATTTCACGAGAACTTCACCAAGCGGATCATTAAGGCACCGAAGCTCTACATGATGGACTCGGGGATGCTGGCTTACCTTCTGGGAATTCACTCGGAGGAGCGGTTCCGCTCGCATGAGCGGGTGGGGGCACTGTGGGAGAACATGGTGGCCGGGGAATTGGTACGGAATCACGCCGATGGATCACTTTCGGGTGGGATTTACTACTGGAGAGATTCAAACGGTCTGGAAGTTGATTTTGTTTTGGAGCGGGAAGGACGACTAACGCTGCTGGAGGCAAAGTTTGCCGAGTTTCCGAAGGCGCGTGATACGCGAAATATCCAGAAACTCTTAGCTTTGATGCCCCCCGGTCGCGCGGCCGACCGTCACTACGTGGTGTGCAATACGCCCCAAGCATTCCCGATATCGATGGAGCCGCGGATCGATGCGATCCCCATAGGCGACATTGCCAAGATTGCGATCACGTAAGGACGAGAGTTAGGTTTTTAGGAGCCCGAGCGGATTCAACCCCGCTTCGAAAACGGATCGGGGATCGGTGCCGAGCCGGCCGGTCAGGACTTCGCCGAGAACGGCGCGGTAATCCGTGGTGACCCGTAGATCGCCGGGGCCATCAAGTTGTTCGGGTTTGAGCCCGGGCCAAGGACCGTAAACTTTGCCGCCCTGAACCTCGCCACCGAGAACGAAGGCGCACCCGCCCCGACCGTGATCGGTGCCCAACCCACCGTTTTCGTAGGCGCGGCGACCGAACTCGGACATCACGACGGTGGTGACGGAATCGGCATCGGGACCGAGGTCTTGCATGAACGCCGAGAGCGCTTGGCCTACCTCCTCCAGGCGAGTAGGAAGCCAGCCAATCGAGGTGCCCTGAGCGACGTGAGTATCCCAACCGCCAACGTCGACGGTGGCGACCTCCATTCCGACCTTGGCGCGAATGAGTGTAGCCGCCTGCTGCAGACCGGTCCCCATGCCGGTGGTCGGATACTTGGCTCCGTGGCGGGGAGCGCGTTCGTCGGGGTTCAGGCGGTTGAGGGTTTCGATAACTTCCAACGTTTCCATCCCAGCGGTGCTAGCCACGTCTTGACCTTTGCCGTAAAGGCGACGAATGGTAGCGGTGAGTTCTGCCAAGTCGTGCTTGTCGGAAGTTAGCCGGTAGGAATCGAGGCTCGGTAATGCGGTGGCATTGGTGGCACCACGGAGAGAATCGGGCATGACTGTCCCAAAAGATACGGCGCGAAGGGGGCTGTCTCCGGTTTGGCCGCTGGCCAGCAAGTAGCGGGTGATCCAGCCGCCAGCCGGTCCGAGGCCATCGTCGGCCGCACCACGATCCATGGCGGCCATGGCTTCGAAATGGCTGCGGGTTTGATCTTGGGAGCCGATGGCGTGAATAACGGCCATCTGTTTGGCGGCGTAAAGATCTGACAGCGGAGCTAAGGAGGGGTGTAGTCCAAAAAAGCCGTCGAGATCGATCAGGCTGTCCTTCGAATTGACCTTGGGCGCGGCTACCGCGAGATTTGGACGCATGGAATAGATCCGCTCCTCTCCGTAGGGCGTGACGGCGCTAAGCCCATCCATGCCGCCGCGAAGGAAGACGACCACGAGCACGTTGCCGTGGGTTCGATCGGCTCGTCGCGGATTCACGGTCATCCCCGCCAGCGCGGAACGGGAGCTAGCCCATCCCAGGGTTCCCATGCCCACACCAACCATGAGTTGGCGGCGAGAGACGGCGAACGCGCCGCTGGCCCGGTGCCGATAGCCCGCTTCTGATCCTTCGCATGTCGTCCAACTCATGATTTCATCTCCATTGGTACTCGGGGGACATCAAGGCGATGGCAAGGGACTCGTTGGGATGTTGACTAAGATGCGCCAACGTCTGCTGGGTACGACTCGTGTCGGAAAGTTTGGTGCCGGGAATGCGTCCTTCTACCAGAGCAAGGGCAAAGTTCCATCGCGCGAGTAAGGTGCCGGTCCACGCACCAGCGGATTCGGTGTAACCGTCGGGCATTAACCATTGATTGAGGGGCTGACCCATGGCAGTGAGGTGCGCCTGAATGCCTGCGTTGCCATCGGTCTGGGCTCCGGTGGCACGGATGGCGGCGACAATAAAGTCAAACGGACGCCGCAGAATGGGCGGGCCATCAAGAATCTCTTTACTCTGTAGGATGGGGCGCAACGTTTCGCGAATGTCGCCCTTGGTGGCAAGAAATGCCCGCTCTGCCTCTCCGCGCACCTTCGCATCGGGAGTGCCAATGAAGGTGCGGCAGAGTTTTCGGCTGAGATGGCGCGCGGTGGATGGGTGAGAAACGAGAATCTCGATACGCGTTTGCCGTCATTTTCGCCCGCCGCCAGCGGGAATACGATGACCGAGAACGGTTTTCTCGCCGTCATCGTGGGCTTCCGCATCAAAGCGGTAGGTTCCCCGACGGGTCCACTGCTTCGCATCCCACGGTTTGCGGGTTTCTAGGCACCATCCAGTAAGGCACCGGGCCACCTCCATGACGTCCCGCTGAGTGTATCCGCCATCTACGCCGAGCGTATGGAGTTCCATGATTTCCCGGGCGTAGTTTTCGTTGGGGACGGTCTTGCTGTTGTAGTGGTTGTCTAGGTACATCAGCATCGCGGGAGATTGCGCGCTGGCCAGCAGCATGTCGCCGAAATTGCCCAGCGCATTGGCGCGGATTACTTCTCGTCCATCCTTCGCCAGGCGATAGGCGGCCATGCCCTTCCGTCCATAGATGTTGAAGTGGTTGCTCCAAAAATCTACCAATCGCTCCAGCAATTGATTGGCCCCGTAAACGCTGCGGAGTATGGTGCCGGTTTGGAGCTGCGCAAGGACCTGATCCTCGGGCATATCGCGCAGATCGTAGGCATCATAGGCGGGCACGTCCAGGCGCCGGAGCTGATAGTTCAGGAGGAAGTCTTCGGGGGAATCCGCCCGGAGACTGCGCTCCACGTAGGCGTCCTGCCCGAGGTCTCGAATGTCGATCAGGTCCTGACCGGCGGGGCCAAACCCCAAGCGATTGGCCAGGCGAATTTCGGAGGGGTCTATCTTGTCGGGAAGACGGGCCGCATCGCGAGCGGGGGAGAGGCGCTGATTGCTATCGGCGCAACCGGAAAGTCCGCCGATAGCTCCGACCGTAGCGGTGGCGAGGCCAGCTCGAAGGAGGTCACGCCGCGTCGTTTGCATGAGATCTCTTTCGCCATTCTCGAACCGACGGTACGCAGGCTCGCCACCCAGCGCCGAGTCCGAAAAGGAAAACGGCGGGGGCAAAAAGCAACCAACCGACGATCGGAACCATGGAAACGGCAACGGTGATGGCGGCGGCGCGGGATTGAGCCGTGAAAACTGGCATCTCCTGCTGGCGGCGGATCCGGTCGGAAATGAGCAACGAGATCCCCGCGATCCCGATGGCTGCGGCCGCGAGCAGCCAGGCTAGGATGCCGAATCCAAGAAGTTTGACGAGGGGAAAGGGATGATTGACGAGCGCCAACGAAAGCGTGCCGATGGTGGCAACCAAAAGCGTGCCGCGAAAGAATGCGCGCCGAGGAGCCTGTTCAATCTCGGCGCAAGAGATTTTCGCGCGGGTTTCGAACAGCAGACCACTGGCGAGAATGGTGGCCCAAGAAGTAAGGGCAAAGCCGATAATTCCTGCCACCCATGCCAGGACTTCGCTTAAATACATACCGTTAGGCTAAAGCATCGGGAAGGCGGTGGTAGGCATTTTGGACCTCCGGGGTTGGACTGAACAATCGCACGTTCTAGTCCAAGTACCCAAACCATTCGGTGGGTTCCTTTAAAATACCGCTATGGAACGCAAGCTACTCACGGGGATAACGGCTGATGCATTTGTTTCGGATGCCGATAGATGGGCGCTGGAAAAGCTACAGAAGCTACCGCTGCTGCCGGTAGTGATCAAGAAATTCTACGAAGTGGGCTTTGACCGATGGTTCTACTGCATGAACATGAGCATGGCCGTGCGGTGCGGTCCTAACCAGTATCCCACCCTGTACAACATCTTACGGGAGAGTTGCCAGGTGCTGGACATGCCAGAGCCGGAGCTGTACGTAAGCAACAATCCATTTCCCAACGCCTTTGCGGGCGGCGTGGAGCGACCTTACATTACTCTGCGCTCCAGCATGGTGGACACGCTTTCGGATGAGCAGTTGTATCACATTATTGGCCACGAACTTGGTCATATCAAAGCAAACCACGTGCTGTATTTCAGTGTCGGCGCGGTGCTGTTTGCGTTGCTCGATATGTTAGGTCGGCGTACCCTGGGGGCCAGTGATATCGCCAGTTACGCGCTGGTACTGGCGTTCTACGAATGGTCTCGACAGGCGGAATTTAGTGCCGATCGGGCGGGGCTGCTGGTTTCCCAGAGCCTGAATACCAGTGTGGAGACGCAGATCTGCCTAACGGCGGGGCCTAACCGACTGCGCAACGAACAGAGTCGGGAAGCATTCATGGATCAGGCCCGGGCGTATCAGGATGCCGATACGTTGGACCAATTCGGCAAGGCGGTTTTGTTTATGCTCTATGGCAAAACCTTTACTCATCCCATGCCGGTTCACCGCGCTCAGGAGCTGGAGCGGTGGTTCCTTTCGGGAAGCTATGAACGCATTATGGCGGGGGACTTCAACCTCATATCCAGGGCGGCCTAGGCTTCTCGGGCCGCGTAGTCTTCGTCCTCTGGGGTAGGGCGTAAAATTGTTATGGTGACCGACCTCAGCAAGACCAAGCAGTACCTGGAGCAGCAATACAATCCCAAGGATGGTCAGGCGGTGGTTGCGGTCGCCGTGTTGTGTCTGATCGCATTAGTGATGGCGATTCGGATGATGGCGAACGGGGGCGGCAGTTGGTTGCTCATCATCACCTTCTTTGGTTGCGGATCCACGATCGCGGCGGGATACGCCCGATTTGTTAAGCGGCTGAAAGAGCGCGCGCGGAAGCTCCCCCGGCTGCGGCCGGACCTTGAAGAGTTGGGTCGAGAGCTACACGAATTGGCAGAATCCACTTCGTTCGAACGAAGATTTGTCCCGGCGGTTGCCCAGGCGACCAAACGGGCGTCGGAAGCGGCGTTGGCGACCCTGAGTGCGATCAAACACAACGGTCGACAGCAGTCAGAATTTGCGCAGGAGGTTGAGCCGGGAATTCACGAGGCGATGCACGAAGTCTTCTCGCTTGCGTTGCCATTTATCCGCCAAACCGGCACCCGCAAGTCTCACTTTGCCGAACGCGTGGGAAGTCTAGATCCAGGCGCCACGGTAGCTCAGATTGATCACATCACTGAGAAAATGACGGCGGTACGAGTTGCGTTGGTTGGGTCCGATAGCCCGACGTTACGACTGGATCAGACCCTGCAGCGTATCCAAGAGCTCAAAGTGGCCGAGTCTGAATTGGATCAATCGCTCTCCGCGCGAGGCTGACGTTTACGAAGGGCCCAAAACTTTCACTTATTTTTGAAACTTCAGTCATTTCGCGCATTGCCAGTGGTATCTTTTAAATATGGCGACGAAAGCGCCCATCTGGGAGCACCGCGGCGAGCAAAAAAGGCTGGCCGTACAGCAGATGTTTGCGGAGATCGCGCCCAGCTATGACCGCGTGAATGGGATCATGTCCTTGTCGCTCCACCGCTGTTGGCGCGAGGCGGCGGTCGCTTATCTTCAGCTTTCAGAGGGGGCAACTGTGATTGATCTTTGCAGCGGGACGGGAGATTTTGCGGCGCCGCTGCGGCGCGCCGTCGGTCCGACCGGGCGGGTGATTGCCACCGATTTCTGCTTGCCCATGTTGGAGCAGGCCGATCGCAAGGGTGAATCTAACCTGTGCGCGACCGGGGACGCCACCCGATTGCCGCTAGCCAGTCAGGTTTGCGAGGGAGTTACCGTGGGTTGGGGAATCCGAAATGTACCGGACATTGATGCCGCCCACCGAGAGGCTTTTCGAATTTTGAGCCCTGGTGGAGCCTTTGTTTCGCTGGACATGGCGATCCCCCAGAACGCCGTCGTCCGTCGCATTTCTCATTTTCTTTTTTCTACCGTCGTCCCCACGTTGGGGCGACTGATCGGACGCGCCGAAGCGTATCGTTATCTTCCCGAAAGCACCGAACGATTTATGACCCGCGAACAGCTGGTCGATTCGATGCAGCGAGCGGGTTTTACAGAAATCGTTTGGAAAGACTTTATGTTCGGCAATATCTGCCTTCATTTCGGACGTAAGCCAGCGGTGCGGGCATGACCATGTCGGCTTTGCAACTGGCGGCGCAGCATCGGGTGGACCCGCGGCTTTTGGTGGAGGTGACGGACGAAGTTGCGGCCGTGGAAGCGGAACTGAAGCTTTTGGTGCGGTCACAACTGGACCTGGTAGACCGAGTGGGTCGGACGACGTTGGAGGCGGGTGGAAAGCGGTTGCGACCGGCGTTTGTCGCGCTGGCGGCGCAAAGCATTTCGGAGTCATCGGACAAGCAGCGCATGATCACGATGGGAGCGGTGATGGAGATGATCCACATGGCGACCCTGATTCATGACGACGTGATTGACCAGGCGAAGTTGCGGCGCGGCAAGCCGACCGCGGCGACCGAGGTCGGTAACACGGCGGCCATATTGAGTGGTGATGTATTGCTGGCTAAAGCGATGGTCGCGCTGGCGCAGGATGGCGATTTGGACATTATTCGCACGGTGAGCGAGGCGGTGGTGGAAATGGCCGAGGGTGAGGTGCGCGAGATTGAGGCACGGGGCAATTTCGATTTACAGGAAGCCGACTTGCTGAACATCCTGCGACACAAGACGGCCGGCTTCATCGAATGCTGCTGCTCGGTGGGGGCGTTGCTCGCGGGGGCCGATGAAAAATCCCGTTCGGCACTGGCTTTGTATGGCCATCACGTGGGCATGGCATTCCAATTAGTGGATGATCTGCTGGACTATCGAGGCGAGCGGTCAAAGACCGGCAAGGCGATTGGGGGAGATTTCCGCGAGGGGCAGGCGACCCTGCCGCTCATTCACCTGCGGTCGCGACTGAGCGAGGGGGAAGACAAAATCGCCCGGCAAAAGTTTGGCGATCACGCCAGCGACGATGAGATCCGGATGATTAGCGATTGGATGGCGACCCGGGGATCGTTCGCGGAAACGGAACGTCAGGCGAAGGCGCATGCAACCGCGGCGGTAAACGCACTGCATCAGTTACCGGAAACACGGGCGCGGAAGTTGCTCGAGATTGTAGCGGCGTACGTGATCGAACGGGTCAACTAGTTCCCGCATGTACGCGGGCTACCTATTCGACCTCGATGGCACTCTCTGGCGAGGAAATACGCCGATTCCGGGGGCGGTCGAGACCGTGCGCCGGCTGCAGGACGTCGGGGCTAGGATTGGTTACGTGACCAACAATTCCACCCAGAGTACGGAGCAGTTTGTCGCGAAGCTGTCGGGAATGGGTTTTCCGACCGATGGTTGCGCGGTGAAAAGCACGGCCTCGGGGGCAGCGGCTCACGTGGCAGCGGAAGGGATTCGGTCGGCCTACGTGATCGGCGAAGTGGGCCTTCACTCATCCATCGCGGCGGTGGCTGAGATTACGGAGAATTCACCCGAAGCGGTGGTGGTGGGGCTTTGCTTTTCGTTTGACTACGAAAAGCTAAAGATGGCGATGCGCGCGATTCGCGGC
>Ga0209188_1000659_pt1 | contig 32279 bp, 26 predicted proteins | sample C_130625_EF_Meta_FD_187307 | JGI IMG/M metagenome (GOLD analysis project Ga0209188, IMG submission 187307) | Freshwater microbial communities from Lake Croche, Canada to study carbon cycling - C_130625_EF_MetaG (SPAdes) (version 2) | ecosystem: Environmental > Aquatic > Freshwater > Lake...
GCGGCGCAGAGCTACTCGACGCCGCTGGTGGCGAAGGGGGAGGAGAAGTTCGGTGAGCCGGCCGAGGTGCTCTTCGTTCTCGGTGCCGATCATGTCACAGCCCACGACGCCGCCGACGGCCGTGAGCTGTGGCGCGTGGGGGGGCTCAATCCTGCCGGCGAGAAATACTTCCGCTCGATCGCCTCGCCGGTGGTGGCCGACGATCTCGTCATCGCCCCCTATGCCCGGGGGAGCACGCTCACCGCCGTGAAGCGCGGAGGAAAGGGGGACGTGACGCAGACCCACGTCGCTTGGACCCGGAAGGATCTCGGCGCCGACGTGCCGACGCCGGCCTTCCAGGACGGGAAGGTGGTCGTTTGCACCGACCAGGGGAAAGTGGCCTGCCTCGACGCCCCGACCGGCAAAACCCTGTGGGATGGTGAGCTGCCCAAGAACCGTCATGCCTACAGCGCCTCGCCGGTGCTCGTCGATGGGAAGATCCTCGTGACGCGCGAAGATGGCCAGAGCGCTCTCCTCTCCGGGCCGGCAGCCGCTGCTGGCCGGTTCGAGGTCGTCGGGGAGGGGAGTGTCGGCGAGATGACGGTGGCGACGCCGGTGTGCGTCGACGGGGAGATCTTCCTGCGGACGCACGACAGTCTGTGGTGCATTCGGCCGTGAGAAATCCCCGGTCGCCGCAGCGCGGCAGCGTGCCCGAAATTCGGGGATATGATTAGAGAAGCTGGTTCAGTCCCCCTCTTTGAATCATCGGCAGCGGTATCCATGCAGAAATCGAAGGTCCGGCAGCCGGCCATGGCCGCGTCGAGCGTCGGCTCCGGCCCCGCTGAGGACGGTGTTCAGGGGGCGAACCGTGTCGCTTCGGTCCGCGATCTGCTGTTCCGCGGGGGAGTGATCCTCCTGGCGGTCCTGTGGATCTATGCTCCGACCTACCACGGCGATTGGCTGTGGGATGACGACTCGATCCTCACCGCGAACCCAGTCGTCCAGTCGGCGTCGCTCGAAGGGCTCTACCAGCTCTGGGTCAGCCCGACGGGGGCCGATTACTTCCCCCTCTCCTACTCGGCGCTCTGGGCCCAGTGGCCGTTCTTCGGTCTGAACTCCACCGGCTACCATGTCGTCACGATCCTCCTCCATGCCACCGGAGCGCTCCTGTTGTGGCGGCTGCTCGTGGTGATGCGGATCCCGGGGGCGTGGCTGGCCGGGCTCCTGTTCGCGATCCATCCGGTATGCGTCGAGAGCGTGGCTTGGGTGTCGGAGATCAAGAACACGATCTCGCTCCCCCTCTTCCTCCTCGCGGGGATCTTCTTCGTCAGGCATGACGACGCGGTGTGGGGCGATGGCTCCGAAGCTGCCGGTCGTACGGGGAGCCGCGATTGGGTGCTGTCGGTCGTTTGTTTCGCGCTGGCGATGCTCGCCAAGACGTCGGTGGTGATGTTCCCCGTGGTCCTCCTCCTCCATGCCTGGTGGAAGCGGGGAGGCATTGCGAAGCGCGACTTCGTCGCGGCGGCGCCGTTCTTCCTCGTCTCCCTCGTTCTCGGGCTGGTCACGATCTACTACCAGCATGGCCGGGCCATCGGCGAGGAGAAGATGCCGGTGGCCGACCTGTTCACCGTTGTCGGCTTCCTGTCGCGGACGGCCACGGCGGGGATGGCGATCATGTTCTACCTCTGGGAATCGATCTTTCCGTTCAGGCTCCTGCCGATCTATCCGCAATGGCAGGTCAATCCACCGCAGCTCTCGCAATTCCTCCCCTGGCCGATCCTCGTCGCGGCCGGTTGCGGGCTGTGGTCGTGCCGGGGCACCGCCGCCGCACCGACGCTGGCCCGCCATGCGATCTTCGGCCTCGGCTTCTTCCTCCTCATGGTGTTCCCGATCCTCGGCTTCATCACCATCTCCTACATGCGGATCACGTGGGTGGCCGACCATTTCAACTACGTGGCGATCATCGGCATCATCGTGCCGCTGTGCGCGGCGGCGGCGGTGTGGTTCGCTTCGGCTCGGCCGCCCGTCCAACTTGTGGCCCTCGCCGCGGCTACGGTGCTCCTCGCCGGCCTGGCCGTTTCGTCGTTGCGGTATGCCCACGTCTTCGCCAACGAGGACAACCTCTGGACCTACACCCTCGAATCGAATCCCGATGCCTGGCAGGCGCACAACCGACTCGGGGCGCGGAAGGCGGGCCGCGGTGATATCGAGGGGGCCCTCTATCACTTCACGAATTCCACCCGGCTCCGCCCCGACCTCGGCGAGACCCACAACAACCTCGCCACCACCTACATGGCGCTGGGGCGCACCGACGAGGCGCTCGAGGAGTTCAAGGTGACGACGGAACTCCTGCCGAAGGTGTTTGCCGTGCAGCTGAACCGGGGCAACGCGCTGACCACCGCGGGCCGAAACGAGCAGGCGGAAAAGTGGTATCAGGATCTCGTGACCCGGTTTCCCGACCAGTTTCACGCTTGGAACAACCTCGGGATCATTCAGGTCAACAAGGGCAATCGGGCGGAGGGCATCGTCTCGCTCCGCCGGGCTGTCGAGCTGGCCCCCGACCTCGAGGAGCCCCGCCGCAACCTCGAGAGCGCGCTCAAGGCCGAGGCGGAGGCGTTGGCGGTGGCGGGACAATTCGCTGAAGCCGAGGCGATCTACCGGGGGATGCTCAAAGCCTCCCCGGGCGACGTCATGCTCCTCACCAATCACGGCGTGGTGCTCTACAAGCTCGGCCAAAACGACGCCGCGATCACCGCCTTCCGCCGGGCGCTGGCGATCAATCCGGGGGCGAAGGAGGCGGCAGAGAGTCTTGCGGTTGCCCTCGGCAAGGCGGCCCCGGCACCGCCTCCCTTGGAGACGCAGGAGCCGCTGCCGTCGACGCTCAGCCCGGCGATCGAGTCACGATAGGCTCGTTCAACGCCCCGCCTTCGCTGGCAAAACGCGCGTGGCGAAGTCGGCGAAGTGGACCCAGTCGACGGCCGTGATGTCATGGGGGCCGGAGCGGACGTGATAGCCGATCGAGCTGCCGATCGCCGTGTCGACCGCGGGGTAGGTGTCGGTGCCGAGCCCGACCTTCCCGAACAGTTCCCACACCGGACCGGCCGCGACGGCCGCGAGGAACTCACCCCGCGGGTCGGCCCAGCGATCCTCGACGGCGCTCGACACGTAGAGCGGCCGCGGCGCCGTCATCGCGAGCACGACATGCTGGTCGATCGGGAGCTCCGTCTCGCGGCCGGCGTAGGTGGCGAAGGTCGGCGCGAACCAATGGGGGAACGACGTCGTGATCCGGTTGACCGTCTCGCCGTAGTTGCGCCGCTCGAGCGCCGCCCCGCCGCAGCCCGATTCATTCGAGACAACCATCGCGAACCGCTCGTCACCGGCGCCGGCCCACAGCGCCGTCTTCCCGAGGCGCGAGTGACCGACGACGATCACGCGCGTGGGGTCGATCTCGGGGAGCGTCACGAGCCAATCGAGGATCCGCGACAGCTGCCAGGCCCACGTGGAGATCGCCCCCGGTTCGTCGCCGCTCACCATCCGGGCGTCACCGACGGCATAACCGAGCGAGGGGAGGGCACTCGCCTTCCGGCCCTCGGCATGGTCGGGGAAGACATCGCCGCAGTAGGCCGTTGCGGTGGCGTAGCCCCGGTCGTGGAGGAGCTTGACCGGCCAGCGGCTGGCGAGCGTGCCGCGCGACGAGGCTTGGGCGTGGTTGTCGTCGACGCCGGTGTCCTTGCCGTTGGGGACCCAGCCAGACGGGATGCGGACAGCCGGGTCGGACGACTCGGCGTGGTTGCCGCTGAAGTTGAGATGGAGAAACGTCGGCAGGCGCTCGGAAGCGTCGCCGCGGGACGGCGACGGGAGCTCGGGAGTGTCGCCGCGGGACGGCGACGGGAGATAGACAAGCACTTCCGTGGCCGGCGCGTCGGGACCGTGGCCGAGACGGAGTCGGGCCTGGATCCTGGTTGAGCCGTCGGGGCCGGGGCCGCGCTCGATGTCTTCGGCCGTCACCGGCACCGCCGGCAGCCATCGGCCGTACTCGGTCGATTCCAGGAGCCCGAGCCAGCGAGCGCGGGCGATGGTGCGCCACACCTCGGGGGTGGAAACGGCCTCGCCATCGGAGCGTCCTCCCTCGGGGATCATGAGAAGATCGGGGAGGGTGTAGGCCCGCACCTTCGCCTCGTCGTAGTTGAACTCCTCCTTCGGCGGCTGGGCTGAGGCGTCGGGCGTCATGGTGGCGGCGAGGTGGAGGGAGAGGAGGGCGATGGCCACAGGGGCACAAAGGCGCATGGCGAGGCTCCGGAGCGATGCGATCGAGCGGCCCCTGTTCCCGGCGGGGTGGGAGCGGCGTGGGACGGTGAGATCGTACCGGATCGGGGGGGAGTCTGGATCGAGGTCGGCGCAGGGGCGGTCGGCTTGGCGGTGTGGTACCATCGCGGCTTCGATGGGGGGGATCGCAGTCTCTGCGCTCCATCCAAAGTCGCTTTCCACGAGTTCGATCGTCGTCACGAGCTCGGTCGTATTCACTGCAAGACCGTTCCACGAGGTGCTGCATGCCGTCGGTTCGTCGCGATGTCTTCCGGTCGATCGTCTCCCTGTTGGCAGTCGCCACCCTGATCGTGGTCGGTGTCGGCCCGGCGCATGCCGTCGATGCCGATGGCACGGCGAAGCAGCCGGCCCGGCTCCTTGTCGTCACCGTCACCAACGGCTTCCGCCATGGCTCGATCGAGACCGCCGAAGGGGTGCTCGAGCGGCTCGGCCGGGAGAGTGGGCAGTTTCACGTCGATTCCTTGCGCCTCCCGCCGGGGCGGCCCGGGCAGCCGCAGGAGCCGAAGCGGAAGGATGGGACGAGCGACGCCGAATGGAAGCAGCAGGAGGAGGCCTACAAGGCAGACCTCGAGAAGTTCAAGGTGGCCGACGCCGCATGGAACAAGACCCTCTCCGAGCTCTTCGCCAAGGCGTTCGCGAAGGATTCGCTCGACCAGTTCGACGGCGTCGTCTTCTGCAGCACCACAGGCGCCTTGCCGATCCCGAATCTCGACGACTTCCTCGGCTGGGTGAAGAGCGGCAAGACGTTCATCGGCTTCCATGCCGCTGCCGACACCTTCAATGCCTCTGATGCCTACCGCGACCTCGTCGGCGGCATCTTCGCTGGCCATCCCTGGAATGCCGGCGACGAGCATGCCTTCGTCGTCAACGATCCCGGCCATCCGATCGTGAGCAGCCTGCCGGAGGCCTTCCGCTGGAAGGACGAGATCTACCAGTACGACACGCGCTTTGTTCCCGACGACGTCCGCGTCCTCGTCAGCCTCGACATGCCCCACTCGACGCCGAAGGAGCCGTGGCACGTGCCGGTGAGCTGGATCCGCGACTTTGGCCACGGCCGCGTCTTCTACTCGAACTTCGGCCACAACGAAGCGACCTGGAACGACAAGAAGTTCCAGGAGCATTACCTCGCCGGCATCCTCTGGGCTCTCGGCCGGATCAACGCGCCGGTCACCCCCAATCCCGACCTTCAGGCCCGCGAGTATCTCCGCGGCGTGCTCGCTGCCGCGGCGGCGGCCAGCGCTGGTGGGGATGCGGCCAAGGCGACGGCCGAGGCCGAGAAGCTCTGTGCCAAGGCCGATGCGAAGTGCGCCGCAAACCCCGGCTGGGCCCGGGCCATGAGGCCGATGCTCCTCGAGATCCGCAATGCCGACGCCGCGGCCCGCCAGGCGGCCTACGCGAAGGTGGTTGCCGAACTCGACTGATCGGCTGTCGGACGAGCGGTGGATTCTGGCCCTGTTCGGGGTCCCAGGCCGGGGCGAGTCGCTTCCAGCGGGAGGGTTTGGCGATGCGCGCACAGCTCGGCTCGATCGTTGTCGGTTGGCTCGTGGTCGTTGTCGGACTGTGGATCGGGACGCTCCAGCGGCCAGCCCTGGCCGACCCGGCTCGACCGAACGTCCTTGTGATCCTGGCCGACGATCTCGGCTTCGCCGATCTCGGCGCGTATGGCGGCGAGATCGACACGCCGCACCTCGATCGGCTGGCGCGGGGGGGCTTGAGGTTCACTCAGGCCACGAACACGGCCCGCTGCTGGCCGAGCCGGGCGGCGCTCCTCACCGGCTTTTATCCGCAGGCGATACATCGCGATGGACTGCCAGCCGGCGACGGCCGCGAGGGGCTTCCCGGCGGGGCCCAGGGAACGCGTCCCCCGTGGGCCAGGCTTCTTCCCGAGCTCCTGAAAGCCGCCGGCTACCGCAGCTACCACTCGGGCAAGTGGCATGTCGACGGAGCGCCGCTCGCCCAGGGATTTGACCGGTCGCTCGACGTCACCGGCACCGGCCAGAGCAACTTCTTCGACCCTGGCGGCGTGACGGTGGAGGGGAAGCCGCATCCTCACAGCGACGACTTCTATGCCACGACGGCGATCGGGGACCATGCGGTAGCTTGTCTGACAGACCATACACGCGACCATGCCGGCACACCGTTCTTCCAGTTCGTCGCCTTCACCGCTCCCCACTTCCCGCTTCAGGCGCCGCCGGCCGGAATCGCGAAATACCGCGATCGCTACCGGGAGGGCTGGGAGACGATCCGCGCCGCTCGCCATGCCCGTCAGCTCGCCGCGGGCATCGTTGCCGGGCCGATCTCGGAGATCGAGCGCGACCGCGGCCCCCCCTATCCCTTCCCAGAGGCGCTGCAGACGCTCGGAGCGGGGGAGGTCGACCGCCCCCTCGAGTGGGATCGGCTCACGCCACAGCAGCAGGAGTTCCAGGCGACGAAGATGGCGATCCATGCCGCGATGGTCGAGGCGATGGACGAGCAGGTCGGCCGGATTCTCGATCAGCTCGAGGCGATGCAGCGTCTCGACGACACGCTGATCCTCTTCGCCAGTGACAACGGGGCCTCGGCCGAGATCATGGTCCGCGGCGAGGGGCACGACCCGGCCGCGCCCCCCGGCTCGCGGAAGAGTTTTTTGTGCCTGGGGCCGGGGTGGTCGAGCGCCGCAAACACTCCCTTCCGCCGTCACAAGACCTGGGTCCACGAAGGAGGGATCGCGACGCCGTGGATCGTCCATTGGCCGCGCGGTGTGCCGGAAGGGAGTGCGGGGGAGCTGCGCCACCAGCCGGTTCACCTCATCGACGTGGCTCCCACGGTGATGGAGCTGGCCGGCGCGAAGCAGCCGCCATTCTTCGTCGACGGCCCGGTCGTGCCACCGATGCAGGGGCGGAGTTTTTCGAGTCTCCTCGCCGACGCAAGCTCCCTCTCTCTCCGCGAGACGTCGTGGTGGTGTCACGAGGGGCATAGGGCCGTGCGCGTCGGGGACAAAAAAATCGTGGCGACCAAGGGAGAGCCTTGGGCGCTCCACGATCTGGCTGTCGACCGGGCCGAGACGAAGAACCTTGCCGCGCACGAGCCAGAGACCGTGGCCCGTCTCGAGCGGGAATGGCTGCGGATCGCCGACGACTGCCGGGCATTGGCCACGGAATCTTGGCTGGAAACCGATCGAACCGATGCGGCCGCCGCCGCCCCGGTGGCGAAACCCTGAGCCCGGCGGCGGGGTATACTCGCGCCGTCGTTGGCAATCCGCCGCGGCATCCATGGGGAGTGGGACGTGGCAAACAATTCAGAACCGGGGAGCGATGGGCCCGGGGGGGCGGCCCGGATCGGCTTCGGGCTGTTTTGGATCTACGTGATCCTCTACTTCGGCTTCATTGCTCTGGTGCTCTTCCGCCCCGACATCCTCTCCAGCCGCCCGTTCGGTGGGGTGAATCTCGCGATCGCCTCCGGGCTCGGTCTGATTGCCGCGGCGATCCTCCTCTCGGTGGTCTACATGGTGGCCTGCAGGGTGGTCGAATCCCCGGGGGGCGAGCGCCGCTGATCCGCCCCCCGACCGATCCGTCCTGACGCCTGCCGCCCGTTCCCGAGACTCCCGATGCTCTACGAATCATCCCCTGTCGCGATCACGATCTTTGCCAGTTTCGTCCTTGCCGTCGTCGGCCTGTCGTTCTGGCTGGGGAGGAAGGGGCAGTCGGCGAAGGGCTACTACGCCGCCCATGGCGAGATTCACTGGTTCATCAACGGGATCGCCTTCGCCGGCGATTATCTCTCGGCGGCGAGCTTCCTCGGCATCTGCGGGATGATCGCCTTCCACGGCTTTGACGGCTTCCTCTACTCGATCGGGTTTCTCGCCGGCTGGATCGTCGCGTTGTTTGTGATCGCCGAGCCGATCAAGTCGCTGGGGAAGTTCACGTTCGCCGATGCCCTCGACGCGAAATACAACAGCCGCGGCATCAAGCTGTCGGTGGCGATCTCGACGCTCGTCGTGAGCATCTTCTATCTCATTCCGCAGATGGTGGGCGCCGGCGACTTGATCGTGCCGCTGCTGGGCCTTCCCCATGCCGTCGGGGTGATCCTCGTCGGCATCGCGGTGACGCTGATCGTCGTCACCGCGGGGATGGTGTCGACGACGTGGGTGCAGTTCATCAAAGGATCGCTCCTCGTCTTTTTCTGTGGCGTGCTGACGTCGATGATCCTCGCCCGTGGGCTGACGGTGAACACCGGGAGCCTCGAGCCGCAGACGCGCACCGTGACGCCGGATGGCCGGGTCCTCGTCGACGGTGAGCCACAGACGCGAGACCACGATCTCCGCCCCGTGGGCACCCTCGCTGCGCTCCCCGAACGCTACGGCGACGCGACCACGACCGGGCCCCTCGGGCCGCTTGAATACCTCTCCGTCCTCGAGGATTCCCGGATCGTCACCTGGAGCGGGAAGAAGTCGACCGACGCCTCCGGCACGCACACCGTCTACACGCCGACGGAGAGGGCCGGCACCGATCTCCTCAAGCCGGGGGGCTACTTCAAGGGGCTCACCACGGGCAAGCTCGCCGACAAGCTCGACTTCGCGAGCCTCATGCTCGCCCTCTTCTGTGGCACCGCGTCGCTCCCCCACATCCTCATCCGCTACTACACCGTCAAGGATGCCGCCGCCGCCCGGAAGAGCACCGTGGTGGGGATCGCGGCGATCGGCGCCTTCTACGTTCTCACGCTCTTCCTCGGCCTGGGGGCGATGACGAGCGGCGCCCTCGACCCGACGAGCACGAACATGGCGGCGCCGCTGCTGGCGAAGAGCTTCAACGAGACGCTCTTCGCCGTGATTTCGGCGATCGCCTTCACGACCGTGCTGGGCACGGTGAGCGGGTTGATCATGGCCGGCAGTGGGGCGGTGGCCCACGATCTTGTCGAGAACGTCCTCGGCATTCCGATGGACGATGCCGGGAAGGTGCGTTGCGGAAAGATCGCTGCGGTCGGCCTGGGAATCGTGGCGATGGCGTTGGGGATCCTGTTCCGCAGCTTCAATGTCAGCTTTCTCGTCGGCTGGGCGTTCAACATCGCCGCCTCGGCGAACCTCCCGGCGCTCGTCATGCTCCTCTTCTGGCCACGGACGACGAAGGAAGGGATCATCTCCGCGGTGACGGTGGGGATGCTCGCGAGCCTGACGTGGATCCTCCTCTCCGCCGACACCTTCGAGAAGGTCTATGGCCTGTCGCGTGACGCCTCGCCGGTCCCCTTCAGCCAGCCTGGCCTGGTGACGATCCCGCTGGGATTCATCGTCCTCATCGTCGTCTCGCTGCTGACGAAGGCCCAGCCGCAGGGGAAGCCGGCATGAGCGCGGGCCCGGTGATCCGCTGCCGCGAGGACCACCTCAGGGCGATCCGCGCGATCTACAACGATGCGATTCTCCACACGACGGCGCTCTACGAATATCAGCCGCGAAGCGTCGAGACGATTCATGTCTGGTGGCGGGCCAAGCAGCAGGCTGGCTTCCCCGTCCTCGGCGTCGAACGGGCCGACGGCACGCTCGCCGGCTTCGCCAGTTGGGGGCCGTTCCGGCCCTTCCCGGCCTTCAAGTATTCCGTCGAGCATTCGGTCTATGTCGCCGCCGACAGCCGGGGGGAAGGGATCGGACGGCGCCTCCTCGAGGCGCTCGTCGAGGAGGCGGTCCGCCACGACCTCCATCTTTTGGTGGGGGCGATCGATGCCACGAATGCCGCGAGCCTCAGCCTCCACCGGGCGCTCGGGTTCGAGCATGCCGGCACGATCCGCTCCGCCGGCTTCAAGTTCGGCCGCTGGCTCGACCTCGAGTTCTGGCAGCGTGCGCTCCCGACACCGGCGCGGCCGGTCGATGGCTGAGCGGGTGTGGTACGATGCCGAAAATCCAGGCCTTCCGGCATCTCTCTGATGACGCCACGCGTTTCCATCCTCATTCCCTGCTACAACGCGTCGGCCACGGTGGTCCGGGCGGTCGACTCGGCTCTCGCGCAGACTTTCCGCGACATTGAGGTGATCGTCGCCGATGACGGCTCGACCGACGCGAGCCTCGCGGATCTCGAGCGCTACCGCGGCGACGCACGGGTGTTGATTCACGCCGAGCCCCACCGGGGCGGCAACGGGACCCGCAACCGCCTCCTTGAATTGGCCCGGGGAGAATATCTGCAGTTTCTCGACGCCGACGACACGCTCAGCCCGGGGAAGGTCGAGGCCTGCCTCGCCGCCTACGGGGAGGATGTCGATGTCGTGTTCACCGACCGGGAGTTCCATGGCGGCGACGCCGGGCAGGTGGGGCGGTATCCGGAGCCAAGTGGGGATATCGTCGAATATTTTCTCCGCAATTCGGTCGTCACGATGCTGCCGGTCAGCCGTCTGGCTGATGTGAGGGCCGTGGGGGGATTCGATCCCTCGCTCCCCTGCTGCCAGGAGTACGAACTCCATCTCCGCCTGGCGCTCCACCGCTGGCGGAAGATTCGCCACATCCCCGTTCCCCTCTGCACGTACTACGTCACGCCGGGGAGCACCTCTTCAAATCAGGGGCGCCTGTTTGCCACCCGGGCGGCTGTCCTCCGCCGGTTTGCCGAACAGGAACTCGGAGTCGAGGGATTGACCCCCGGTCGGAGGGATGCGATCGCGACGGAGATGATGGTGTGTGCCAGAATCCTCCTTCGCTTCGGTCATGACGATGACGCGGTCGGAGCCTATGCGTTTGCACGGAGCCTCTCGCCCGCGACGAAGTATCCAGCAAAGTGGCCGCTGCGCGTGGCGGCGCGGATCTTTGGGCCGGCGCGGGCGGAGCGGGCCCGGGCCTGGCTGACAAACCGTCTGCGACGGGGCTGACCGAATCGTCGGGCGAGTTCGAGGTGGCCGTGAGCAACGACATCCTGTGGATCAAATCCCGCATGCCTGGGGTGGTGCATGATGGGAGCAGCCTCGTCTCCACGGGGCTCGTCTCCTGCCTCCGGGAAGAGCACGCCATCGACCTGCTCTGCCTGCGGCTGACGGCACAGGAAGAGGCCCTGGCCGCCGAACCCTCCTGCCCGTTCCGGAACGTCTTCGTCGCCGATACCGACAACTCCGGAGGGCTCGCGCGGCGGATCGGCTGCCGGCTCTCCTACACGCTCCGCAGCGAGCTCACCTCGACCCCGCGGTCGGTGTTTTATGAATCGGGCCGGCGGGCCCGGGCACTCCTCGCACGCATCCTCGCCGAGCGGCGTTACCGGCGGATCATCGCTGAGTATTACACCGTCGCCCCCCTCCTCGAAGGTCTCGAGTCGCAGGCGAGCCTCATCCTCCACGATGCCGATCACGTCACGATCGATCTCCAGGCCCGTCAGGAGCCCTCGCTCCCCAGGTGCGCCTGGCTCCACCACCGCGCTTCCCAGATGCGTGCCTTCGTCCAGCGCGTCGGCCCGCGATTCGATTCCGTGCTGACGCTGACGCCGTACGACCGGCAGGCCTACGAAGCCCTCGGGATCGAGAGAAGTCAGAGCCTCGACGTCCCGCTTCCCGATCTGCCGTCGACGCTTCCCGCGCTCGACGGCGACTCGATCGCCTTCCTCGGATCGGTTGATTACGCCCCCAATCGCGACGCGCTGGCGTGGTTTCTGGCTGACGTCTTCCCCGCGGTTCTCAATCGCTATCCCGCTGCCCGGTTGCGCGTCTTCGGAGGAGGGAACCGCAACGGCCTGAGAAGCCCGAATGTCGACTGGTTGGGGCGGATCCCCCAGGAGCAGTTCGCTCGGGATCTCGGTACGGCGGCGCTGGGAATCGCGCCGATCCGCCTCGGCACCGGGGTGAAGGTGAAGGTGCTCGACATGATGTGGCACGGCCTTCCGGTCGTCTCCACCTCGCTGGCGAGCCGGGGCACGCCTGCAGAACATGGTGCCGCCCTGATCGCCGACACCCCCGCCGCGTTCGCGGATGCTGTTTGCCAGCTCCTCGGCTCGCGGGCCCGGAGGCTCGAGTTGCAGGGAGCGGCCGAGAAGCTGCTCTTCGAGCGTCATGCCAGCAAGGCGGCCCGAGCCCTTGTCGCCCGGAAGCTTCTCGGTGGGGCCTGAGGCCCCGGGCCATCAGGCTCCCACCCTCGGCAGCTCGTAACCCTTGCGGTAGTCCTTCGTGAACAGCCGATTGGCGGCCTCGTCAGACGACTTCTCCATCTTCGGATCGATCGAGAGCTCGCGGCCGAGGTGGAGCGGCGTGACAGCGAGGTCGACGGCATTGTCGTGGAGGTGATCCTCGAAGCTGTCGAGGGTGAGGATGACGCGGTGGTCGTGGGCGGCGATCGTCGGCCTAGCCCCGAAGGGCACCTTCTCGCCGAGCTGCCACGACACGTTGCCAAGGTGGGCCAGGGCACTGGAGAGGTGGCCGTCCTCGACGTCGAGGTAGAGATCCTCGTGCTTCCGGCTGCGGATCGCCTTCACGAGGTTGGCGAAGTGGTCGCGGCTCGAGCCCCCCGACCAGGTGCCGAGGGGCGCTCCGGCGTAGTCGAAGGCGGCGCCTGATTGGTAATTCGTCGACACGACGTACCCCTCCGTGCCCCACCAGATGTTGCCGACACCGAGCGGGCCGGCCGCCGTGCCGTGCGTCACCGGGGTCTTCATCTCCAGCCCGCGGACATCGGAGATGAGGAGCGCGTCGTCCCACTGGAAGAGCGTTACCTGACTGTTGGCGACGTCGCCATTGTCGAGGTAGCCGAGCCGGCCGCCGAGGCTGATGACGCGCTTGGGAAACTCCTGCTTGCCCAGGCCCCAGCGGGCCTTGTCGAGCTCGTGGGGATTTTGGTTGCCGAGATCGCCGTTGCCGGTGAGCCTGTTCCAGTGCCAGTCGTAGTGGAGGCGCTGGCGGTGGGGGACGATGTCGGGGGCGGGCCCGGCCCAGAGATCGAAGTCGAGCCCGGGGGGGACCGGTGCCGGCGTGTCGACCAGCCCGATGCTCGGCCGTCGCTTGTAGCACAGGGCGTGGGCCACCTTCACCGGGCCGATCTTGCCGCTCTTCACGAAGTCGATCGTGTCGCGCATCCCCGTCATGCCACGGCTCTGCGCGCCCATCTGGCACATCCGCCCGAGCTTGCGGGCCCACTGCGTCATCACGCGTCCTTCCTCGACGGTGTGACTGCACGGCTTCTCGACGTAGACGTCCTTGCCGGCCTGCATCGCCCAGATGCTCATGAGGGCGTGCCAGTGATTGGGCGTGGCGATCGAGACGACGTCGATGTCCTTGCGGTCGAGGACGCGGCGGATGTCCTGGATGTACTCCGGCTTGCGCGGCGCGTCCTTGAACTTCTCCTCGTAGCGGCCGGCGACGCCGGGATCGCAGTCGCAGATCACCGCGAGCTCCGCATCCGACATGCCGGCCCACTGCCCGATGTGTTCGCCACCGCGGCCATTGGCGCCGATGACGGCGACGCGAAGCCGGTCATTCGGCCCGGCCTGCGGAGAAGCCGGTTCGGCGGCCCGGGCAGCCTGCGGGGCGGCTGCGAGCGCTACCGCGGCCATCGCAAAGGCTGTTTCGACGAAATCGCGGCGTGAGACCTGCATGGATCGTCCCTCTCAGGTGCGCGGGCAGCGCGGGGACGGGGCTTTCGAGGCCCACGATGCAGATCGCCCCCCGCGAAAACAGCTTCAAAGTCTACCACCGTGATCGGCGGCGGTGGGGCGGGGGGCCCTGGGTCAGGCGCTCGGGCGACGGAAGTGCCGGTAGGCCTGGAGAACGTCGAAGAGATCGGAGGTGATCGTGATGTCGTCGTCGGCGAAGTCAGACAACCACGTCCGGTCGCTCGCCACAGCGTCGGCCAGGAGCGGGAGGACTTCACCGAGAGTGACCCGCACCGTCTCGGAGCGCTGGGACTCCTGAACGATCGACCGGCTCGTCGATTCGAGGTCGGGTCCGGTGTAAACGCGCAGTTTCCGCATGGCCATGTCGAAGCTCCCGTGCTTGGGTTCGGAGTGGCTTGAAAGCGGACGCACACCGGTTCCACCGGAGGAGGCGGCCGGCGAACCGGCGCACACAAGCGTCCACGGAAGTTCTCATCGGCCGATCCACCGGCAAAGTTCCAATGAATCCCCCTGTCGTTCAGGACGGCAACCCCGACGGCGGCCTCTGACCCCGGGGTGGCAAACGGGGGGAGACGCGGGGGGGCGACCGGGATGTCTGGGGAGGATGCCGCGGGGCCGATGAAGCCAGCTTCCGACCCTGCCGGTCAGGTCGGCGCAGGAACGCCACTCCGCGGTCCGACCGATTCGAGCCTACCGGCCCGGAAGGCCTCCCCCATCGCCTTCGGGACGAGGGCCTCCGACTGGAGCACTCGGGCCCGGTTCTCCGCCGTGGAGGCCTTCATCTCCTGTTCGCGGGCGATGGCGATGCTGCGCCGCTCCTCCGCCTTGGCCCGGGCGACGCGGGTGTCGGCCTCGGCCTGATCGGCCTGCAGGCGGGCGCCGATGTTCTCGCCGACTTCGATGTCGGCGATGTCGATCGAGACGATCTGGAAGGCCGTCTGAGCGTCGAGGCCGCGCTGGAGGACCGCCTTGGAGATCGTGTCGGGGTGTTCCATAACGTCGAAGTGGCTCTCGGCCGAACCGATCGACGTGATGATCCCCTCACCGACCCGGGCGATGATCGTCTCCTCGGTGGCTCCGCCGATGAGTTGCGAGATGTTCGTGCGGACGGTGACGCGGGCCCGGATCTTCAGTTCGACGCCGTTTCTGGCGACGGCCGAGAGCGTCGACTTCCCACTCACGCGATCAGGGCAGTCGATGACCTTCGGATTGACGCTCGTCTGGACGGCGTCGAGGACGTCGCGGCCGGCCAGATCGATGGCGCAGGCCCGGTCGAAGTCGAGATCGATGTCGGCGCGCTGGGCGGCGATCAGCGCCCGGATGACGCGCGGCACGTCGCCGCCGGCGAGGTAGTGGGCCTCGAGCTTGCGGGCGGAGATCTCCCGGCCGAGCCCTGCCTGGGTGGCCATGATCTTCGCCTGAACGATCGTCCGCGCGTTCACCTTCCGCAGGCTCATCCCGAGGAGCTCGAGGAACGTCACCGGCGCCTTCGACCAATAGGCCTGAAACCAGAGTTGGCCGTAGTTGGCGACCAGCATGAGCATGACCAAGCCGGCGAGGACGGCGACGAGGCCGATGCCGAGGATCACCGGCGGGGTGGGCATGTTCACGGAGAAGGGTTCCGGGGCAGTAGTCGGGCTGGGGAACGGGGAGGCCCGGTCACCCGAGGGGGAGCCAGACCGCAGTCATCCCAGCCTAGTTCGGGCACGGGCCGGGTCCAAGAAAAACCGTCTTGGCTTTGTTTCCGCCGCCCCGGAATGCCCGGCACAGCCGGACTTTTCCCGTCAGGAGAGGTCGATTTCTCCTCCGCTGCCCCCGGTCGCCGCGGGATGTCAGTAGATGATCCCGCTCTCGACCCGGTGGGGCTCGAGGCGCTTGCGGCCGTCGAGCGGGGAGATCTCCACGAGGAACGAGGCGCCGGCGACCGTGCCCCCTGCCGCCTCGATCAGCCGCATGCAGGCTGCGGCCGTGCCACCCGTGGCGAGGACGTCGTCGACGACGAGGACCCGGGCGCCGCGCTTGAGGATCCCGGTGTGCATCTGGAGCTTGTCGCGGCCGTACTCGAGGTCGTATTCGTGCTCGATCGTCTCGGCCGGGAGCTTCCCCGGCTTCCGCACCGGGATCACGCCGACGCCGAGCTCGATCGCCATCGGCGTCGCGAACAGGAATCCCCGCGCCTCCACCGCCGCGATCGCGTCGATCCCGGCATTCAGCCACGGCGACGCCATCAGCCGCACCGCCGCGACGAGCGCCGCCGGATCGGCCAGGAGCGGCGTGATGTCGCGGAACAGGATCCCCGGCTTGGGGAAGTCGGGCACCGGGCGGATGAAGGAGGCGAGATCGACGGCGGCGTGGGTCACAAAAAGGCTCCGCGGAGGAGGCGTGTCGAAAGCGACGGGTGTTGCGGCACTGTGCCGCCGGCACCAGGGAGCGGTCAAGCCCCGTGGCGGAGGCGGATCTTCGCGCTGGGGACACCGTCGAGTTCGGCGGCGAGGGTGGCGAGGGTTTCCGACTCGATCTGCCGAACGCGTTCGCGGGTCAGCCCGAGGACGCCACCGATCTCCTTGAGCGTCATCGGGTCGCCGCCGCCGAGGCCGAAGCGGAGCCTGAGGATCGTGGCGGCGCGGTGGTCGAGGAGCTCGATGCGGCGGAGGACGTGGAGCATCGTGTCCTCGTCGAGGAGAACATCCGCCGGGGACTTCGTGTTCTCGTCGCGGATCAGGTCGCCGAGCGACCAGCCGCCGTCGGCCTGCTCGGTCTGCGGCGAGGCCTGATGGATGTGGATCGCCTTCTTGATGATCGGGAGCTTCTTGCGGGCGAGCCCGAGGCTGCGGGCAACCTCTTCCGGCGTCGGCGTGCGGCCGAGCGAGTCGAGGAGCCGGGCCGTCGCCCGGCGCCACTTCGAGAGCAGCTCCACCATGTAGGCGGGGATTCGAATCGTCTTGCCGGAGTTGATCAGGGCCCGCTTGATCGACTGCTTGATCCAGTAGCTGGCATAGGTGCTGAAGCGCGTGCCGATCCGCGGGTCGAAGCCCTCGACGGCCCGGAGGAGTCCGAGGTTCCCCTCCTCGATGAGGTCGGGGAGTGGCAGGCCACGGTTGGCGTAGCCGCGGGCGATGTTGACGACGAGGCGGAGGTTGGCGCGGACCATGTGATCGCGGGCCTGGGCATCCCCCTTGCCGATCGCCACCGCCAGTTCCTTCTCCTGGTCTGCCGTCAGCAGCGACGTGTCGTTGATCTCACGGAGATAGGTTTCGAGAGGGTTTTGAACTGCTCCCGAGGAGGTCTTGCGGCGGGGGGTGGGCATGGCGTGTCGACGGTCCTGGTGGATGGATGACGGTATGTGGTGATGGATGGTGGCGGGGGGCTTCCGTCCCGCCGGGAAGGTATCGACGGATCCCGGGGGCGACTGCACAAGCGGGAGAAGAGAGGCGGGCTGGCGCGATCGTGACGGCTGGGGCGGCGATGACGCGGCTCCGCGTGCAGCTGTCGCCTGGCGCGGCCGTCGCTCTCACTCAGGCGAGATGCCAATCGATGCAAGCCAGCTCGGGGACCGACCCGATCCGGATCGGGACTGCCGATGTCCCGATGCCGCGCGACACGAACAGCGGCGGCCCGCCGTCGCGATACCACCCGGCGACATACCGGCCACTCCCCGGCGGCGTGAGGAGCGCGACGCCCCCCGGCGCCACCTGCCCGCCGTGCGTGTGCCCCGAGAGGACGAGGTCGGCGGGGTGTTCAGGGGGAAGCGCGAGCTTGTCGCGATGGACCGGGCAGTGGGCAAGCACGAGGTGGTGATCGCAGGGATCCTCGCCGGCAAACGCCGCCACCGGATCGGGGTGTCCTTGGCGGAAGTCATCGAAGCCGGTGATCCGCATCGAGCGATCGCCGAGAGCGACTCTCACCGAGCGGTTGACGAGGAGATCGAAGCCGTGCCGTTCGTGGTGGGCCCGCAGTCGCTCCACGGGCACACCGGAACTGATTTCCCAGTTGCCGAGAATCGCGAGCCGATGGGGTACGTCTGGACAGGCAGCGAGAAAGTCGACAAGCGGCCCCTCGCCCCGCGCTGCCGAGAGGCTATCGCCGGTGATCACGAGGAGATCGGGCGCGAGGCTGTGGAGCGCTTCGAGAACCCGTTCCTCGAGCGGCCCGACTCGATGGAGATGGAGATCGGAGACATGGGCGATCCGCAGCCGTCGGCTTTCGGCAGCAGCGGGCCTCACCCCCGTTGCCGGGCCGCCGGTCGGCGCCGGGGCCCCGAAGCGATGGTGAGTGACGTCGAGCTTGAAGGGGGTGAGGCAGAGGCCGTCGATGCCCGCCGTCAGGGCACCCCCCGCGACGAGTGCCGCGCCGCCGCGGAGCAGATCACGGCGCTTGAGACGCATCGGCGGCCTCCGTGGCAGCGGCGGCCGTGGGGCGGAGGACCGCGTCGAGAAACTCGAGGATCGCCCGCCCGGCAGGTGAGTCGCGGCCGATGGAGGCAGCGTGGCCGGCCCTGTCGAGAAGGAGCAGCGTCGAGGGGACGCCGACGGCCGACAGCGCGGCATCGAGTCGCACGGCTTGCTCGACCGAGACGGAGGGATCGGCCGTGCCGTGGATGACGAGGCAGGGGGGATCGTCCGGAGAGACGTGCCAAACGGGGCTTGCCCGCAGCGCTGCCTCCCGCACTTCCGGCAGCGGCCCGCCAACGAGGAGGCTGGCCGGCGACCGGGGGCGGTCGTGCTCCGGCCCGAGGCTCGTCAGATCGGTGGGGGCCGAGAGGATCGCGATGGCGGCCGGTGGGGATCGAGGGGCCGCGGTTTCGTCGTCAGCGGGATCGTCAGCAAGGCCAACCAGCGCCGCGAGGAGTCCTCCGCCGCCATGGCCGACGACGGCAATCCGCGTCGGGTCGAGGCCCCATTCCCCGGCGCGGCGGACGATCTCGGCAATCGCGGCGCGGCAGTCGTCGAGTTGGGCCGGGAAACGGGCGAGGTCGCTGGTGCGGTAGCCGATGCTGGCGACGGCATAGCCCTCGAGCGCCAGCCAGTTGACGGGGCAGTCGGCTTTCGAGCCGTCGCGCCATGTGTCGCCGTGAATCCACACGATCAGCGGCACCGGTCCCGGGCAGCGTCCCGGAAGGGTGATGTCGAACCGTCGACGGCCACCCTGGTCGGGCTGGGCGTAGGGCTGGTCGCGGAGAGTGAGGCCAGCACCACGGCGGGTGTCATCGCCAGGATCGCTCGCGGATGCTTTCCCGTCGGGACCGTCGGGCTCGGTGGGACCGTCAGGCTCCACCGCCAGGGCCCGCTCGGCCGCCAATCGCCGCCGGCTCGCGCGGCGCTGCGACCGCCACGACCAGCGCCGGCCTGTGCCCGGCTCGATCTCCGCCGGGGTCTCCGACGGCGCCCGCGGATCCTCGAGCCAATAGCGATGCCGCGATTCGCCGGCAGAAATCGGCTCTTTGCTGACGGCATCCTGAGGTGGCAACCAGGGGGTGCCGACAAGGAGCGAGGAGATCACGAAGGCCTGCAGGCACCACGTCGGCAGACTTCCCGCGCGGCGGCGGAGGTGCGGGCTCTTCGTTTGGCTGGCAGGGACGTGCATGAGTCTGGTCAGCATACGTCCGGGGAGCTGGCCCCGGGGAATCGTGCCGGTCCCCAGGCGCCCGATGTGCGCCGCCTGAGCGGCAGCGCACACCGGGGAAGCCGGTCTCGGAAATCCGGATGACCAGACGCGGATCAGTGCCGCCGCTGGACCTGGCCGGAGGGGGTGAGCTCGTCGATGATCTTCGGGATGTACTTGGCGAGCACCTCGGCGAGATCGTTGGGGTCGATCCCCTTGCTGCGAGCGAGATCATTGAGCTCGCGGTCGCCGAAGACATCCTCGATCTTCCGGCGGTCGATCGGCTTGTTCGGGCCGGTGCGGACCCACGAGTCGACCTCGTCCCGCATCCCCTTCTCCTCGAACTGCTTCACCACCTCGGGGAGCTTCTGGGCGTCGTTGCCGCCGAAGATCTGCTTGAAGATCTCACCGAGATCGTTCGGCGAGGGCATCCCCTGCGGCTCCCCCTGCGGGGCACGTTGCTGGGGTTGCGGGGCGCGTTGTTGGGGCTGCGGGGCCCGCTGCGGGGGCTGCTGCTGCCCCTGGGCGGCACCTTCCAGGACCTGCTTGAGGATCTCGCCGAGAATGTCCATTCGAGAAAACGCTCCGAAGAGGGGGAAACTGCAAAGATCGAACCGGTGAAAAGCACCAGGCTGGATTGTAGGGGGGGCCCTTGGGGGAGGAAAGGAATCGGGTTTCTGGGGGGCTGGCTGGCCCCGGTCGGTTCGCCAAACCGCCCGGTTTTCCGGCACAGGGGGGCGGGGGGAATAGCCCGCCGGGGCCGCGGTGTTAGAATTGAACAGTTTTGCCGCTGATGACGATGGAAAGCCTTGGTCCGACGTTTGGGCGCCGCAGGCGGGCGCCCGCCGGGATCGCACCCACCTTTCGCACCCACCTTTGAGGAGTGTCTTGTATGGGCCTGCTGCAATCGTTCCCGACCGCGCGACGCGGGCGATCCCGATTCGTCGAAGGCCTCCTCGGGGGGCTCCTCGTTGCCGGCATCGCCACGGGATCGGCCACCGCCGAGACGGCGATCCTCGGCGAGGCCTCCCTCACCGCCGGCGTTCCTGGCAGCGGTCCGATCACGACCGAGCAGATTGACCGCTGGCTCGCTGAGCCGAAGAACTCGGCGGTCCTCGAACCGGTGCTGCCGCTGGGGCTTTCCCAGGGGGCCGGTCAGATCACCGGCCTCGACAAGAATCCGCTCACCCGCGCCAAGATCGAGCTCGGCCGCCAGCTCTACTTCGATCCCCGCCTCTCGGCCGATGCCACCGTGAGCTGCGCCAGCTGCCACGATCCCGCTCAGGGCTATGGCGCTCACACGAAGACCGGCCTCGGCATCCGCGACCAGCTCGGCGGCCGCAATTCCCCGGTCTCTTACAACCGCATCCTCTCCGGAGCGCAGTTCTGGGACGGCCGGGCCGACTCGCTCGAGGCGCAGGCGGTGGGCCCGATCGCCAACCCCGGCGAGATGGGCTTCACCCACGAAGGGGCCGTCGCGCGGCTCAAGGGGATTCCTGTCTACGAGAAGCAATTCAAGAAGATCTTCGGCGGCGTCTCGATCGACGCTGTTGGCCAGGCGATCGCCGCCTTCGAGCGCGTGCTCGTCACCGGCCCCTCCCCCTACGACTTCGGCGAGCAACTCCGCCCCTTTGCCGCCATGGACGAGGACGACCTCAAGGAGGACGAGGACTTGGCGAAGAAGTACGCCGAGGCGAAGGCCGCGGCGGCGACGTTCGCGATGTCGGAATCGGCGAAGCGCGGCCGCGACATCTTCTTCACCGAGAAGGGGAATTGCACCGCCTGCCATGTCGGCGCGAACCTCGCCGACGAGAAGTACCACAACCTCGGCATCGGTATGGACCAGGCCGAGCCCGATCTCGGCCGGTTCGTCGTCTCCAAGGACCCCAAGGACAAGGGTGCCTTCAAGACGCCGACGGTGCGGAATGTCGCTCTCACCGCCCCCTACATGCACGACGGGTCAGTGGCCACGCTCGAGGAAGTTGTGGAATGGTACGACAAGGGGGGCCATCCCAACGCCACCCTCTCCGACAAGATCAAGCCCCTCAAGCTCACCGCTCAGGAGAAGGCCGACCTCGTGGCCTTTATGCGGGCCTGCACCGGCCCGACGCCGGCGGTCGAGACGGGCCGTCTGCCAGAGCAGCCGTAAGCCGGCGCTGATCTCACGCCACGATGACCAGACCGGCCCGGCGGGGCGATTCCCGCCGGGTCGGTTTTTTTCGCGACGTTTTCGTTACGGCGCTGTGGCCGTCTCGCCGCCGGCCCGCGTCACGAGCGTGCAGAGCAGCCGCAGTGGCGTGTCCTCGGAGAGGAATTGGATCGAGCCATCGGCCATGGCAACGTTCGTCCCCTGGGGATGGAACGAATAGAACGCATGCCCCCATTCGTTCGATGAATTGATCCTTGGGGTGGTGGGGATGTCGCCGAACGAGGCGTCCCACGGCTTCACCGAGCCGATCATGAAGGCGTTGTCGGTCGTCGCCCAGGCGCCGCCGCGGGCCCGGATCTTCTTCCCCGAAGCACCGGTGTAATCGACGGGATACTTTTTCCTTCCCCGGTAGACATCCTCGCGACCGGCGCTCTCCGCCATGAGGATCGTCTTCGAGAGCCCGTCGATGATGTCCTTGAAGCGATTGGACGTGTTGGCAGGCCCGCCATTGTTGAGCCCGGCGACCGTCGCCTTCGTGCCGTCGCTCCACCAGCAGACGACGCCGCGCGTGTCGCCTGTCACCTTTTCATCGGCGGCGAGAAATCCGTTGGCGTCGACCGGATGAATGCCGGTGGGCGGAAAGTAGTCGCCGCAGGCGCCGGTCTTGTTGGGTGGCGTCGTCTCGGGCTTGTCCTGGATACGGTTGAACGACGGCGTCGACGGGCACTGCACGACGGCGAGTTGGTTGATGACGATCTCGCGGTTGGGGCTCTTCCACCATTCGGTCGCGAGCGTGTACTGGCTGACGAGATTCGCCTCCTCGACATAAGGGAGGAGGAACGGCGCCCACGAATGGAACTTTGTCGCCCCGTTGGGATCGGTGTAGGCCAGCGGGAGTTGCTTCCGGGCCGACTCGTAGTTTTGGAGGGCGATCGCCAGTTGCTTGAGATTGTTGCCACACTGCATCCGTCGGGCCGCCTCGCGCGCCGATTGGACGGCCGGCAGCAACAGGCCGACGAGCGTGCCGATGATGGCGATGACGACGAGCAACTCGACGAGCGTGAAGCCGCGCTGGGAGCGACGATCGTGCGGTGCGGTGCGGGGCATGTTGGTTGCAGGCTGTGCGCGAGGGGGGACAAAAACCACCGGGGCCCGAACATCTCCCATCATCGGCGATGCGCTCGGGGAGATGCCTGGTTGGTGGAACTTTCCCCCTCACCGGCGAACGGTTCGCCGCGCGTCGCCCCCTCAATCACCCCCGTGGCAGTTTGCCGCGGAGGGTGGAGCGGTCGAGGCCGAGGAGCTTGGCCGCGGCGGTCCGATTGCCGGCGGTGCGGGCGAGGGCTTCGTCGATGAGCGTCGCTTCCGCTGCCTTCAAAAAATCTTCGTGGAGCCAGCCTTCGCGAGGCGCCGTCACGCCGAGCTGCGCGGCCACCCAATCGCGGATCGCCCGCTCGAGGCGGGCCTCGGCCGTGGCCACGCCGTTGCCCGCTGCGGCCGAGGCTTCGGTGCCCTCCGCGATGGTGGCTCCCGCGGCACCGGGGATCGGCGCGGGAAGATGCTCGGGGCGGAGTGTGCCGCCACGGGCGATCACCGCTGCGACGTCGACCGCGGCCTTCAGTTCGCGAACGTTCCCCGGCCAGGCGCGGGCGCAGACCGCCTCGAGAAAGTCGTCCGAGGCTGCTTGAATGGGGCCGCAGCCCGGGCTGGCAGAGAGGAAATGGGCCACGAGTGCCGGGATATCGTCGAGCCGCGCCGACAGTGGAGGCATCTCGACGGAGAAGACGCGGAGACGGTGGAGGAGATCAGCCCGGAACCGGCCGGCCGCGACGTCGGCAGCGAGATCGCGATTGGTGGCGGCGATGACGCGGATGTCGACTCGACGCGGCGCCGGCGCGTTGACCGGAAGAATCTCCCGCGCGTCGAGGACGCGCAGGAGCCGGGCTTGCACCTCGGCCGCCGCGTCCCCCACTTCGTCGAGAAACAGCACGCCGCGATCGGCGCTCGCAAACAGGCCGTCGCGGGCCGTCGCCCCGCTGAAGGCGCCCTTTGCATGCCCGAAGAGCTCCCCTTCGACAAGCGCCGGCGGGAGGGCAGCGAGGTTCACGGCGACAAGCGGCCCCGAGCGCCTCGCCGAGTGGGCATGGATGGCGCGGGCGGCAAGCTCCTTGCCGGTGCCGGTGGCGCCGGTGATGAGCACCGGCAGATCGCTCGAGGCGGCCAGCGCCACCCGCGCAAACACCCGCTGCATGACCGCCGAACTGCCGACGAGGCCACCGGGGGATGGCGCCGAAGCTGTGGCCGTGGCCCCGCGCTCGAGGAGCCGGTCAACGATCGTTGTCACCTGCGCCGAATCGAACGGCTTGACGAGATACTCGGCGGCGCCAGCCTCGACGGCCCGGACGGCGGTGTCGAGATCACCGAAGGCCGTCATGACGACGATCGGGGCTGTGGGAGCAAGTGCGCGGAAGTCGGGGATCGCCGAGAGCCCGTCGCGGCCGGGGAGGCGGACATCGAGGAGGACAAGCTCAGGGAGAAAGTGCCGGCAGATCTCGAGCGCTTCCTCGGCGCTTGCGGCGGTCTTCACGGCATGGCCCCGGTCGTCGAGGAGCTCGCCGAGGCTCCACCCGATCGCGGGCTCGTCGTCGACGATGAGAATGCGGCTCATGGGCTGATGGTGGCCTTAGAGTGGTGACCGTGAGAGGGGGGCGACGCCGCACCGGCCGGAAGGACAATCGTGAAACGGGTGTGGTGGTTGGCTCTCCCCCATTCGAGCCTGCCGCCATGTTCTTCAGCCACCGCCGTGACGATCGCCAGCCCGAGTCCGATCCCCTCAGGCTTGCCCGTCACGAACGGTTCGGCAAGCGTAGCCTGGAGATGCTCCGGAGGACCGGGGCCTGTGTCAGTGACGGAAAGCCGCACGTCATTTCCTGAGGCCCGGGCCTCGAGTCCGACGGTCCCCCCGCGCCCCGCAGCGTCGATCGCATTGACGACGAGGTTGAGCAGCGCCGCCCGGAGGCTGTCGCGCCGGGCAACGAGTCGGATCCCAGTCGGCATCTCGACGTCGAGCGTCGTTCCACCATGCTGGCAGCGCGGTGAGACGAGGTCGGCGACTTCCGCAAAGAGGGCATCGACCGTGAGTGGCTCTGGTATCGACTCGGTCCGCTTCCCGAGGGCGAGCAGGCCGCGGACTTCCTCCTCGACGACGGCGAGCTGTTTGATCGCCACCCCGAGACTTCCATCGGTTGACGAAGCCTGGCAGCGGCTGCGGTGAAGATCGATCGCCAGCCTCGCTCCGGTGACGGCGTTGCGGAGCTCGTGGGCAAACCCGGCGGCGAGCTGGCCGAGAAGCCGCTCGCGCTCGCCGGCGAGGAGCCTGGCCCGGAGCTGGCCGAGCTGCCCGCTCATCCGCTCCACGCCATGGTTGAGCCTGCCGATCTCGTCGTCGATCGCCACGCTCCGCTCATCCTCCGCAGATCCAGCATCCCCGCCGCCGAACTCTCCCGCGGTGATGGCGCCGACCCGGCGCTCGACCGCGCCGATGCGGCGGGAGAGCCTGCCGGTGGCCGCGAGCGTGGCGGGAACGAGGAATGCGAGGGTGATGGCAGCGACGGCAAGTTGCGGCCACGCCGATTCGAGAGCGAGACTGACGATTGACCGGCGCGGCGTGAGGACGACGACCGTCTCCGGTCGCACGCTCCCCGATCGCACCGTCGCCACGCGGAAGGCCTGGCCGCCGATCGTCGTCGTGCCACGCTCGAGCGCCGCGGCGACCCCCGCGGCGGCGAGCTCGTCGCGTTCCCCGGGCTCGAGCGTCGTCGTACCGAGGCTGCCATCGACCGGATTCCAGACGACGAACCGGCTGTCGGTGAGGCGGGCGAGCGTTTCGAGGACAGGGAGCGTGAGCGTGACGCGCGAGGCGGCGAGCGTCTCGACCACCTGCCGCTCACGCTGCCGGGCGACGTCGGCGGCCCGCCGCGCGGCGAGCCACGAGGCGAAGGCGACATTGGCGAGCACCCCGGCCAACAGCAGCCCCACCACTGGCAGAACCAGTTGGCGACGGAGCGACGAAGGGCGCGGGAGTAGCGGCATCGACCGAAGGCTCGTTGGCGGGAGAAGCGAGACACCTCGAAGGCGTGTGTTCCGCGATCTTACTGCGGGGAAGGACGGGCGGATTCCGGGACGGGCTCCGGCGAGGCTTCGGGGTCCCGGGAGCGCTTGGCGACACGGACGGGGCGTTGTGCTTGCCGCTGTGGCAGCTTCGGGGTCGCCCGCGTCCCGTCGCCGGACGTTCGCGGAGGGCATCCCTGCCCTCCGCTCTCTCCGCGCCGCTTGCGCTTTCGCCCTCCGGGCTGCGCTGACCGGCGAGGCCGGCTCTCGGAACACGGGCGACCCCTCGCCAGCAAGCGTTGCGGAGTGCCCTTTCTTGCCACTGCACAGGCGAGGCGGGGATCGGCGAACGCTTGAGGAGTGACGAGGTCCTCCGAGGAACGACGAAACTTTTGCCGGCCCCGCCGACGGATCACCCACAGGCCCGGGGTCTTGAGGCTTCCCCGGTCCCGGCCAGAACGAAGCTCCAGGCCGCAGATGTGGGGCAATCGTGGGGCGGGAAATCCAAGTATCATCACCCCACCATGATCACGCGCGCACGCCCAACCTGCTTGGCTCTCATCGTCCTTCTCGCCTCGGGCGCGGCCGTCCCCTGCCGGGCCGATGACACTGCAGACTTTCCCACCGAGCTTGTCGACTTCGGCCCCGCCTCTTCGGTGCCGCTGTTTGCCGGCGGTGGCGAGGGAGCCTGGGATAAAAACATCCGCGAGCGGGGCTGGATCCGTCGCGAAGGGCCCGATCGCTGGCGGCTCTGGTACACCGGCTACAACGACGACCAGAGCCCGCTCCGCCTCCTCGGCCATGCCACGAGCCCCGACGGCCTCAACTGGACGCGCGATCCGGCGGGGCCGCTGGTGCAAGGGGACTGGATCGAGGATGTCTGCGTCGTCCGCGACTTGGGGCGCTTCGTGATGTTTGCCGAAGGGGAGGGGGACATCGCCCATCTTCTCGTCTCGTCCGACGGCCTGGCCTGGGAGGAGCGCGGGCCGCTCGATATCCGCCTCACGACCGGAGCACCGATTCCCGAGGGGCCGCGAGGCACGCCGGCAGTGTGGCATGAGAAGGGGGTGTGGTGGCTGTTCTACGAGCGGGCCGATCAGGGGATCTGGGTGGCGACGTCGCGCGACCTTGTCACGTTCACAAACGTCACCGACGAGCCCGTGATCCCCCTCGGCCCCGAACCCTACGACACGCGGATGATCGCCGTCGATCAGATCGTCAAACACCGCGGGCGCTACTACGCCTACTACCATGCCAGTGCCCTGGGGGAGCGTGGCCGCTGGTGCACCTGCATCGCGCGGAGCGACGACCTCGTTCACTGGACGAAGTACGCGGGCAATCCGATCGTGCCGGTCGACGATGCCCATCCCGGCACGAGCAGCTCGCTCCTCATCCCCGACGGCACGCGGCACCGTCTCTACACCACCCACCCCGAGGTGCGGGTGCGGTTTTCGCTCGCGCCGGTGGCTGGCGTGGCCCCGGGGGCGGTCAGCGATGCGAAGGTTTCCGCCCTCGCCCCATGAATCGTGTGCCGATGGCAACCACGGCCACAGCGATCGCCCCGGCGAGGATGCCGACGAGTCCATCGGCGAGCTTCGAGGCGAGGATGCCCCACCAGGCGGTGTGACCGGCAGCCTCATGCGCCGACCCGTGGCCGCCCAAGGCTGACGTGATCGCCGTGATCTCATGGATCGCTGGGATTCCGTGGGCAATGATTCCGCCGCCGACGAGGAACATCGCGGCCGTTCCTGCCACCGACAGGCCGCGGAGCAGCCACGGGGCGGCCGCAAGGATTCCCCGCCCGATCGCCCGCACCCCCTTTGAGCCGCGCAGCGCCAGCGCCAGCCCCAGATCGTCGAGGCGAACGATCCCCGCGACGACGCCGTAGACGCCGACGGTCATCATCAGCGCGACGGAGACGAGCACCCCCAGCTGAATCCCGAGCGACTGCCCCGCCACGACGCCAAGCGTGATCGCGATGATCTCGGCCGAAAGAATGAAATCAGTGCGGATCGCACCGGAGATCTTTTCAGCTTCTGACTTTGTGTGTGGGGCCGAGGACCCGGCGTGGGGAGCATGATCCGGGGCGACGCCGTCATCGGCATGCTTCGATCGCGACACGAGCGAATGAAGAAGCTTTTCGACCCCCTCGTAGCAGAGGTAGGCCCCGCCGAGCATGAGGAGCGGCGCGACGGCCCATGGGGCGAGCCAAGAGAGCGCCAGCGCCGCTGGCACGAGGATCGCCTTGTTGCGGAGCGATCCCAGCGCCACCTTCCACACCACAGCCAGTTCCCGGGCCGGCTCGACACCGGCGACCTGATGGGCGTTGAGGGCGAGATCGTCGCCGATCACCCCGGCAGTCTTGGCGGTCGCCGCCTTCGTCATCACGCCGACGTCGTCGAGGACACTCGCGATGTCGTCGAGAAGGAGGAGGAGACTCGTGGCCATGGGGGGCTCTTGGTTGTCAGGCGACTTTGGGCCGCTCCAAGTCTACGGGGCGATCCCTACCGACGCCTGCAGTCCTGGCAGATGGCGGCCGCGGTCAGGCCCGGCGCTTCTGCCACACGAGCCACAGAAGCGCGAGCATCCCGAAGGCGACGACGAAGTCGAGCGGCGAGGCTTCGAATCCAGGCAGCCCCGCGAGCCACCAGCCGAGGAGCCCGAGCGTCGTGACGGCGCCGAGGAGCAGCACGGCGGGAAAGATGACGTCGAGAGCTCTCCCCTCCGGCGCTTGCGTGTCGGAGGGGGAATCGTCGCCGACTTGGCTCTCATCGATCGTCGGCCTCGCCTCGGCAAGCGCCTCACGCGCGGCGTCGGCATCGTGAGCCCGGACGACGACGCAGACATTGGCCGGGGCCTCAGCCCGGAAGCCGGCGAGCGACCCTCCGGTGACCATTGCCTCGATGCCGGCATCGGCGAGGAGGTTCGTGATCAGCTGCGCTTCGATGTCATCGCGCGGGTGGGCGATGGCGACGAGACGCGTGGTGCGATCGGGAACACCGGCATCGGTCGCGGCCGCGGTCATGGCAGTCTCCCTCTCCGCAGGATAGGTCCCTCGGCCCTCAGGAACCGATGATAGCACCGGCCTGGGGGACGGGGGCATCGCCTGCTGAATCCTCGGGGGCCTCTTCGCCGGTGACGACGGTTTCTTCGGTGGTCGTCGGCTCGTCGTCGCTGGGGTCGGCGTCGTCGCGGTGGTGGTCGTCGTCGTCAGCTTGGTCGTCGTCGTTCTCCGCCTCGGGGTGGTCGTCGGCGTGTTCGGCGTCGTCTTCGGCCGTCGGCGTCCATTCGGCGATGTCGACGCGGATCGACCAGGCCAGCGGGGGGATCTCATCGACGGGGGAGTCGCGCGTGACGTCGTGGTAGTCGATCGTCACCCGGTGCGGCAGACGGACGCCCGGCGCTACCTCGCGGAAGTCGCTGGCCGTCGTCTCGTGCATGCAGCGGAATGTCTCGCTGCGCCGGAAGCGGACGTCGTGCGCCTTGCTCACGAGATCCCCCTTCGTGTGGTCGAACGTGACGCGAAACTGCTCCTCGATGCGGTCGCCCTGTTCCGGCGTCAGGGTGAACTCGATCCGGTCGGGGTCCGACGCGAACGTGGTCGCGATGCCCCGATCGGCGACGAGCGCGGCGATCGACCGGCCGAGGAACTTCGTGGTGAACTCCTCCTGCCAGGTCGTGGGGCCGTAGAGCGAGAGCGGGAACTCGGACGAGGGCTCGTCGTCGATCCCGATCGACCTCGATTCGACGATCGGATGGAGGCCGAAATGGGCCGCCGAATCACGCTTGCGAATCGTCACCGTGGCATTCGCGGTGAACCGGCCCTCGGCCAGAGCCTTTTGCATCGCCTCGAGGTGCGTGGTCAGGTGCTCGAGGACATCGTCGTTCTTCTCCTGCGTCACGGTGGTCATGGCCCCGCTGGGCCCCGCGGTGGGCGACGACATCGGCGGCACTATGCCTATGGAGCCCGGCGATGGGAACACAGACACCGCCGCCGCCTGCGGCTGGATAGACGCATCCGGCAACGGGGGAACGGCTTCCGGGAGGATCGGCAGCCCGACCGATGCGTCAGGCACCGGGGCGAAGGATCCGGTGGGGTTCGGGAGGATCGGCGGCTGCGCTTCCGCGGGGGCAAGGGGCACGACCATCGCGGCCGGCGGAGGGATGGTGGTCGTCAGGACCTGGGGCGCGTCCGCCGACTGTAGGCGCGGCCAGGTCACGATCGGCATCGGATCGGGGCCGGAGGCAACGCGCGTGCCAGCGGGCACCGTAATCGCCATCGGCACGAGGCCGCTTTGCTGCTGGGCGATCGCGTCCATCTGGGCCTGCTTCGCGAGGTTATCGGCGCGGAGCGCGGCGACGTGCTGGGCGTTTCGCCGTCCCTCGGAGAGGACCAAGAGGGAGATCCCTGCCACACCGAGGATCGCCGCGGCCCCGGCGATCTTGAGGACGAGCCGGCCGAGCGAGTCGCGGCGGCCGAGCCAGGCGAAGAGGAGGCTCGTGATCGAGGCAATCGCCGCGTAGATGATCGCCGGCTCGGCGCGGCCGAGGGCCAGGATCGGCCAGGGGAGGAGCAGTGCCATGAGGAAGATGACAAGCGCCGCGATCGACAGGAGCCGTTGGTCTGACATGAGATTCCTCAGGCGTGCAAGGAAGGTGGAAGAAGTGAGCGTGGTGCGAATCGGGCCGGCGGCCGGACCGGGAGTGGGGGCCAGGAGTGCGGCGGCCGCCGCGGGAAGGGGCTTGGCGAGCGGATCGTTGACGTGCGCGAGACACCCCTCGAGGATCGCCGCCACCTCGCTCGCCGATGGATACCGGGCGGCAGGATCCTTGGCGAGGAGCCGGCCGACGATGCCAGCCAGCCAGGCCGGCATGTCGGGATTGGCGAGGCGCACGTCGGCAGGCTCGACGTCGGTCACCATGCGCAGCACCGCATGGCTCGACTCGGCGCGGAACGGGGGCTTGCCGGTCGCAAGCGTGAACAGCACCGCCCCGAGCGCAAACAGATCGCTGCGGGCGTCGAGCGGCTTCCCGAGGGCCTGCTCCGGCGACATGTAGTGCGGCGTGCCGGCCAGCAGGCCGGTGACGGTCAGGCTGGCGTCGTCCGCGGCTCTCGCCAGGCCGAAGTCGGTGATCCGGACGCGTTCGACGCCATCTTCGAGGAGGATGTTTGCCGGCTTCACGTCGCGGTGGACGAGCCCCTGGGCATGGGCCGCGGCCAGGCCCCGCGCCGTCTGCAGGCCGACGCGGAGGATCTCGCGGAGGCTCATCGGCCCCGCATCGCGGACGCGCTTCTCGAGCGTCGTGCCCCGGCAGTAGGGCATGACGAGGTAGGGGAGACCGGCGAACTCGTCGACGCCATGGATCGCGATGACGTTGTCGTGGACGACCGCCGCGGCGGCCTTCGCCTCGCGGAGGAATCGCTGCCGGGCGGCGCCGCTCGAGGCGAGATGGGGGCTGAGGAGCTTGATCGCCACGAAGCGGTCGAGCGCCCGGTCCTGGCCCTTGAGCACGATCCCCATCCCGCCGGAGCCGATGATCCCGGTGATCTCATAGGGGCCCAGACGCCCGAGCATCCGTTCGTCGTCGCTCGGCGCGAGGATTTTTTGGATCAGGGTCGCCAGCGCCGGGATCGGCGGGACGGCATCGGCGTCATCCCCCTCGGCGCCGGCCGAGAGCTGCTCGCGGACCGTCGACCAGCTCTCGGGAGAGGCCGCGAGGGTGTCGAGCCGGCCGCGGCAAGCGGCACAGCCGCCGAGATGGGCTTCGAGGGCGCGCTCGCGATCGGGTGCGACGGTTCCCGAAACGAGCGCTTCGAGCGCGGCGTCGTCGGCACACGCAGCATGGAGCGTGGTGTCGTGTGGATTCATGGTGCCCCCCCGTCATGTTCACCGGGCGTCGATGGATCGATCGACCACTCCGACTCGAGCGCCCGGATCCGCTCCACGAGCTTCCGCATCGTTCGCGCCTTCGCGGCGGAGACGGCGCCTGCGGTCATGCCAAGGGTCTTCGCCACGCGCTCGGCGGAGTCGCCGTCGATCGCCGTCCTCCAAAACGCCTCCCATGCCGTCGGGCTCATCGCGGTCTGGAGGTCGGCGGCCGCCGTCAGGAACAGTCGCCTGCGCACTTCGAAGCGGAGGAGGCGGGAATCGGTGTCGCGTGCTGCGACCGCGTCGAAGGCATGGCCTGACGCAGGCCGGACGCGGGCGCGCCGAAGGGAGTCGATGGTCTTGCGGTCGGCAATCGTGGCAAGCCACGTCGAGAACCGGGCCCGCGTGCCGCTCGTAGCGCCGTCTTCACGATCAGGGTCGAAACGGTGGACGGCGCCTGCGACCGCCGTGAACACTTCCTGGGCGACGTCGTCGGCATCCGCAAGTGCGAGTCCCCGCTGTCGGGCAACGGCGACGATCGCCGGCCGGTAGATGGCGACAAACCGATCCCAGGCCGAGGTTTCGGCGGGGTCGTTGAGCTGCCGGATGAGTCCGGGATCGGTGGTGGGGAAAGCCACGGGGCGCCTCGGGCGTGCGGCAGGGGAGTGGAGATCCACTGCTGTTTACACGCTGGTGGGCCCTGAT
>Ga0209188_1000660_pt1 | contig 32267 bp, 26 predicted proteins | sample C_130625_EF_Meta_FD_187307 | JGI IMG/M metagenome (GOLD analysis project Ga0209188, IMG submission 187307) | Freshwater microbial communities from Lake Croche, Canada to study carbon cycling - C_130625_EF_MetaG (SPAdes) (version 2) | ecosystem: Environmental > Aquatic > Freshwater > Lake...
ATTCGAACAAGGCCCTCGCAGAAACCAAAGCAAAGCTAGAAGCGCAAAGTAAAGAGCTTGAGGCTGCTAAAGTAGTTACCACTAAAGCCAAGTCAGAAGCTGATAATTCGAACAAGGCCCTCGCAGAAACCAAAGCAAAGCTAGAAGCGCAAAGTAAAGAGCTTGAGGCTGCTAAAGTAGTTACCACTAAAGCCAAGTCAGAAGCTGATAATTCGAACAAGGCCCTCGTAGAAACCAAAGCAAAGCTAGAAGCGCAAAGAAAAAGAAATTGAGCGGGTAAAACTAGGTGTTCAAGATGCTACTCAAGAGAATGAATTAATCCTCATGCAATTAATGCAGACTCAGGAAGAGTTGGTAGAGTATTTTGAGGAAAAAGGTGAATTTGAAAAACTCTATCAGACCTATAAGACTCGGTGCGAAAGAATTGTAAAGCGCATGCCGCAATATGCCGACTTTGGCGAGCTACAAATTACTAAGGTCGATGGTGTCTCAGACACGCCATCTGTATTTTGGCGGGTTAAAGATTTAGTAGGTGATGGTATTGAATCAAGTGATTTTGACTTTGTTGTCAACTTAAAAGAAGGTCATCCAGGCGTTGGCCTGGTTATTGATGGTTTAGAGCATTCATTTACTCCCAAACTATTAGGGCTAGATCAAAAAGAGACCGGTACTTTTCTTGGTTTAGGTACTAGGCAATTTCGGATGATTTTGTCAGTTGCAGCAATTTTTGATCAACTCGAATCAAGCGGCTGGCAAGGTTTGCAATTAGTGCCTGACTTTGACGTAGGTTTTTGGCTTCCATATGTTAAAACATTGGTTACTCAAATTAAACAGTTGCCCTTAATTTTGCGCTACGATGAGGTCAAATTAAAAAGGGAGCTAATCAATCCAGACTATGAGCATTTATGGTTGGAGTACTATGGCTTGAATTTTGGCGCTAACTATTGGAATAAATTTGAAATTCGGCTTGGCGCAGCTCTAATTGAAGAGGATGGTTTTTCGCAATATCCAAAATTTGAAATTCCACTCATTGATGGCAAGACAAAACCATTTGATAGTTGGTTTGAAGAGAGCAAGGATGATAGTGGCCCAAAATTAGAATTACGCTTTTCTCTAGAAAAAAATATATTTGATATTGCCGTATGGACAAGATTATCTGATGCAGATAAGGCATTAATGCTGCGCTTAATTTATGCAATGCCCAATGCCTTACGAGCCCTTACTGATCAAAAATCGATGTTACATCGGCCGTTAGATTCTTGGATTGATTTTGCCACTAAGGCAGTGAAAGTAATCGAAGATAACCGTCAGGCTAAAAAGGTAGCTGATCAAAAAGCTGGTAATGCAGCCACGCAAGGTAATGTGACTGTAGCAAAAAATGTATCCCCAGCCATTTCTCGAGAAATTCAAGCAAATACTCTAAATAGTTCTCAAATTGCTACTCCAGTTCGATTAAGTCAATCACCACAAAAAGTAAAGGTAATTAATGTCTCAAGTGGGTCTATAGCTAAAGGTAGAGCACAGCTTGGTCCCAATTCAAATGGTAGGAGTCAGTCCTTAGGCACTAAAAAACCGAATAATTCTCGTAAAGTAAATCCTAAGCGGGGAGTGAAGTCTTGATTACTAAAGACGAGGTGATTCTCGCCTACCGCTTAATCTTGGGGCGCGAGCCCGAAAATAATGATGTGGTCGAAAATTACTGCCATACAGTTCACTCGGTACAAGATTTAAGAGCAGAATTCATAAAATCACCTGAATTCGTCGAGAAAATGGCTAAGGCATTAGATAGCCCTCAGTTTGTGCGTCAGCGCCATCCCTTTAACCTTCCAAAAATTCCAGTAGAAGTCGAAGTGACTGAAGGGGTGCTTGATCAAATGTTTAGGCGTATCGCCGATGCTTGGGAGCATATGGGTTTTACTGAACCTTATTGGTCGGTGCTTACCCAGCCGCAATATAAGGTTGATGAATTTGCTAAAAATAGCGAGCAATTTTATGAGTCAAGCGGACCTTTATTTCGTAATATCATTGCATCGCTTAAAAGAAGTGGTATTAATTACACTGAGATTGATACCTGCCTTGAAGTGGGGTGTGGTGTAGGTAGAATGACGGGATTCCTAGCTGAAACATTTAAAAATGTCACTGCTGCTGATGTTTCAAGTCAGCACTTAGTGAAAGCTAAAAATTATCTAGATGCGCAAAATTTCAATAATGTCAAGTTGGTGCATTGGCAAAATTTGAAGCAAATAGCAGATTTAGTAAATCTGGATTTAGTGATTTCAGTAATTACTTTGCAACACAATCCTCCGCCAGTAATGGCATGGATGCTAGAAAAATTACTCAACGCACTTAAGTCTAAAGGGATTGCCTTTATTCAAATACCAACATATCGCAATGGCTATATGTTTGAGGCTAGTCGATACTTGCACAGCGCTGCAGAAAAGAAAATTGAAATGCATTTTTTACCGCAGTCAAGCATATATAACATTATTGATTTAGCTAACTGCAAATGTCTTGAAGTGCGAGAAGACTCGATGGTTGGAGATGAAGACAAGATGCTTTCAAATAGTTTCTTGATTCAGAAGAAGTGATGCTTAAGCGTTTTTATCTGGTGATAAAAGATCTAGCGGATATCAATTATTTTCCAAAAATAATTTTCTACTATGATTTTTCTTACTAATAGTTACCAATGATCGTACAAGAACAGATTAAATATGCATGGAAGCAATCTGGAAGCCTTCTTGCTTTTCCATATGGATGGCAACAGCCGGCTAAAACTGAAGAGTGGGTCTACGAAACTATTATTCAAAATAAGCTGGAATCCCGCTATGTTGAATATATTTGCTTTCCCTGGGCTACCCTTGTGGATTTGATAAATAGGGGAAAAGTTGAGGAGGCCCAATTTTATTTAAATGCCATTGATCGTGCTCCCGTTAGAAAAAGTTTGATAAGAGTTACAGCATTTCAGCACGTTGATATCGAGCCAGTTGTCGAGATATTTAAGTTACTTAAAATAAATAAAATTTATTGGGCGCATAAAAAAGTTGGTCAGGATAGCTATAAAGACTGTTTACTTGGACCATTGCCCTTATATCCATGGGCATTCCTCCAGCAAAAGAAAACAGATCTCAAGGTCTTCAACGAAAGACCTTATTTTCTCAGCTTTATCGGTACCAATGCTTCATCTTATATGAGCGGTATTAGAAATCAAATTTTTAATGCCAAATTGCCAAAATCCTTTATTAAGCAAAGATCTGAATGGCATTTTGAAGGCGATGTATATCAAGCTCAAATTAATGGTGATCAATTAAATCTTGACTATCTAGCTAAAAAAAATATAGAAGCCAAAGAATATATAGAAGTATTGAGCAATACAAAAATGAGCTTATGCCCATCGGGAATGGGGCCTAATACCATCAGATATTGGGAGTCACTTGCATTTGGATGTATACCGATTGTGCTATCAGATTTATTTGACAAGCCTAAAATTTCAGATCGATGGCATGAAATTAAAGTGCTAGAAAAAGATTTTCAGCATGTTATCCACGAAATGGATAACCTATGGGGGAGCTCCTACAGTCAATGCTATCAGGGTAACCCTATAGTAGATTTTCATGATTTGACTAGTGATTGGTTAAACGAGGCAGTTTTTGATGTATTTAAAAGAGATACAATAAAAAGCATTTATGAGAGTTCTAAGATTTAATAATGATCAATAAATTCAAGATTGCTAATAAGCTTTTTCGCTCCGGAGATTATCTTGGGTCTGCTGAGTTATATCGTGAATTAATTAAGATCGAAACTGGATCTATAAATAAGCATATAGAATTTAACTTAAAGCTATGCGAATCAAAGTTAAAAAAAAGTGGCCCACTTATTTCAGTAATAGTGCCAGTACATAATGTTGAGGAGTATTTACCAAAGTGCTTAGATTCTATACTTTCTCAATCATTGTCTAATATTCAATTAATTATTGTCGACGATGGCTCTTCTGACTCCACATTACAGATATGTGAAGACTATGTAAAAAAAGATCCCAGAATATTACTTATTAGCAATTCGCAGGCAAGTGGTAATTCTGGTACACCCAGAAATCAGGCTCTTCAAAGAGTGCGCGGGGAGTATATTGCCTTTGTTGATTCCGATGATTGGATTGATCCAAAGATGTTTGAAGATCTCTACTCGGTAGCAAGATCTTCTAAATGTGACATTGTGGCATCTGGAGGTTTTTTTAGGGAAAAATATGATGGAACTACAGAGACTGTTAAGGTATCTAATCTTGAATTTAATATTTTAAATAATGACGCAAAAGACCGCCTAAAGTTATATGAGAGTATCCACTTTCCAATTGTTTGGTTTCGTATTTATAGGGCTGAATTTGTAATCAAGAATCGTATTTTCTTTGGTGAAACCAAAACTTCTGCTGATCTGCCTTTTGCATTTAAAGCTTTGTTTTATGCCAATAGTATTAAGCTAACAGACAAGCTTTATTACCATTATCGATTTGATCGCCCAGGATCAACCATTGATCGCAGAAGAGGCAAGGGTGCATTTGAATTAATTCATGCCTATAGTGCCTTATTTGATTTTTTAAGAAGAAAAGATAAAGACGCCTACTTTGTTCCGGCCCTTGTTAATAAAATGATGGGTGATTTTGAATATAATTCTCGTTATTTGGGGGGTGAGTTCAAGCCTACTTTTTCATCTGGAATAGGCGTTATTTTGAGTGATGTTTATGAAAATGTTAGAGAAAACCCAATTTTCTCGCCATACAAAAAGAAGGTTATGAAGGAATTGATGGATAGGCATTCATCAGATAACCTAGATCAATTCAATCAAATTATTTCTGAAAAACAAAAAGGGAAACCCCTTATAACGGTTGTAATGCCAGCTCATAATGTCGAAAACTATATTGAAAGATCCTTAAAATCACTTTTACAGCAAACTGAGAATTCCATGGAGGTTATTGTCGTAAATGATGGTAGTAATGACAATACGTTAAATTTAATCAGAAAAATGCAACCAGCTTTCATAGATGCTGGTAAAGATTTAATTATTATTAATTCTTCACAGCCTAGTGGCAATCCAGGAACGCCTAGAAATATTGCACTACAAAAATCTAGGGGGCGATATATAGGTTTTTTAGATGCAGATGATTGGGTTGAGCCTGATATGTTTGGAGCATTATCATCAGAGGCAGTGACTTCAAGGGCTGATATAGTTTCAGCTAACAGCTTCTTTCGTCACGAGGGTGAAGAAGTCAAGGAATTTAAGATTCACTACAAGGTAATTTCTGAATCCGATCAAGATTCACGGAAGGCATTTTCTAGCGAATTTTTTTCTAATATTTGGAATAGAATTTATTCTTCACAAATTGTTAAGCTAAATAATTTGTACTTTCCAGAAATATATCTTGCAGAAGACTTTTGTTTTTCTGCTACAGCGCATGCCTTTTCATCCAAAACTTCATTGGTAAATAAAAGCTTTTATCACTATAACTACAGTAGGCCTAATTCAACAACAGATTTAAGAACTAAAGAAAAAGCTTTTCAGATTATTAATGATTATCCAAAGATTGTTAATTATTTTGAGACTTTTAATATTTATGAGGATTACGAAGAGGAGATACTTTTAAAAAAGATAAATTCAATTCTTTACTCTTACAAGATACTTCCAGAGGCATTAAAATCTACCTTTAGAAGTAAGGCATACCATTTGCTATTTAATTTTTCTGAATCCCCTGCTTATAGTAAAATTAATAAAAACGATAAAAATTTAGTACAAAATCTTCTAATAAATGGAGGCTATTAAAATGAATAATCCATATAAGAATTTGGATGAGAAACATTTTTGGAAAACGGCTGTATCACAGATTGGTGATATTTCATTAATGGGCTTATACCAAAAAAAGTGGGATATAACTCCAGATATGTCAATTGGAACGGCTGGGAGCTGTTTTGCGCAACATATTGGAAAAAAACTATCCTCCAATGGATTTAAAATTCTTGATCTAGAGCCTCCTCCTGATGGATTGCCCTCTAACTTATTTAATGAATATGGTTACAAAATATATTCAGCAAGATTTGGAAATATATATACTGTTAGACAGTTGCTTCAACTTTTAAAAGAATCACTGGGTATTATTGAGCCTAATGACTATATATGGGCTGACTCAGAAGGAAATTTTCGTGATGCATTTAGGCCAAATATTGAGCCTAAAGGCTTTAAAACTCGTAATGAAGTTGTATTGAGTAGGAAATATCATCTAAGTCGCGTTAGAAAAATGTTTGAAAGTTTAGATATATTCATATTCACCTTGGGGCTCACAGAGGCATGGATTAATTTGTGTGAGGATATAGTTTATCCAATGGCCCCAGGTACCCTTTGTGGAGCTTATAGTGAGGATATATATAAATTTCACAACTTTAATTTCAATGAAATTTATTCAGACTTCATTGAATTTAAGAAAATATTGGCCTCTATAAACTCTAAGAGGGTTAAATACTTGTTAACTGTATCACCTGTTCCATTAACTGCTACATCTAGTAATGATCACGTCATGCTTGCAACAGTTTATTCAAAGTCAGTTCTAAGAGCTGTGGTTGGTGAATTGACTAGCTTACATGATGATATTGATTATTTCCCTTCTTATGAAATTATCACAAATCCATGGTCTAGAAATATTTTTTATTCAGATAACCTTCGCACAGTAACCATGGAAGGAGTGAATACTGTAATGAGAGTTTTTATGGCGGATAAAATTATCAATGATTCTTCAGCCGCTCCACTGAATCCGGCGGCAATCAACCCAGAAAGTGATGTTGATAATGTCATTTGCGAAGAATCTATGTTAGAAGCTTTTTCCAAAAATGGTAGCCCACAATGAAGAAAATATTATTAATAGGAAACAGCTTTCTAGCAGCCTTTAAGAATTCTGATGAAAGCTCTATTTTTGACTGTTCCTATATAGGTTTTTCACAGCAGCCTGATTTTAATATTGACAGGTATCAAAATACTCCCGATGGTAATGGTTTGCAGCTAACTGTTAGTGACTCTATAAGTTATCAAAAAAATGCAAAACTTTGGGACTTAATTGTTGGAAAGAATAAGGTTATAAATTTAGATGATTATTTTGCATTTATTATAATCGGTATACTAAGGCCACCAAATCCTTGGGGTCAGTTTAATCATATTGAATTAACTCAATCGATGATTTCTGGTTATAGACCAGTTTCCTTTAATTGCTATTCTGAAATTATAAAAAACACTCAGGCTGACAAAATAAAAGCTGCTCAACATATTCAATCAGTTATTTGGAAAAAAAATAAAAATAGACCAATAATATTTATTCCCTCGCCATATGTTCGTGAAGATGCTGAAAGTTATAATTCAAAATTAAAAATCCCTTCTTTTTGGCTCAATCTTGATGACGAAGAAAAAAGAATAATTCAAGAATCTGAATCGGATAGCTATAGAAGAGTTCTATTGAGCTGCGGAATTAATTTATATAACCATCCCAATAGTCTTGTAGTCAATGGAAATAGATGTCCTGCTATATTTTCTGTGGGTGCACTCGGCACATCTAATCTTAGCGATCATGCGGCTGAACCTCAATGGGGTAATGAAGATCTTTATCACAAGAATAGTGAGTTCGGTAAAGTTTGGTGGAGTGAACTGAACCATATATTAAAAAGTTTTTAGCATTTAAATAAGTTTTATAAAAATAATTAATATTATTATCAAATATCAAAACCAAATGAGAAATTTTATTAATGAAAATGGAATTGTTCTTTGCATACCCTACGGTGGTTTAAATGACGTACTTTGCCAAGTAAAAAAATGCTTAGACTACTCAGTTAAATATAAAAGAACACTATTTTTAGATACTCGTTTTTCTGGGATTCTTTTAGAATTCTCCCAATTATTTAAATTTAAATCATCGTTTGATATCAATATTGTAGAAACTACCACTGCTAAAGACTATGTTTATTTAAATTCCTTGAAAACTAAACCTCTTCAATGTGAAGGTCGGGTTGATTTAAAACCCCATTGGCCTAAAAATTCATCAAATTATTGTGTTTATGGAACTGATAGTCTGTTTACGTTTGATTTTAATGTATCTCATTGTGAGCAACTACTAGTGCATTCCCAATGCGGGGGTGGTGCAGGTAGCCAAGTATTATTGCACGATCTTAGTCTATCTGAGGAGTGTCAAAAGATAATAAAAAACTCTATATTAAGCCTTCCTAAAGAATATATTTCAATTCACGTCAGAAATACAGACTTGCAATCAGATTACGTTACCTTTTTTAAAGGGATTTATGATGAAACCATCAATAAAAATATATTTATTGCATCAGATTCTGAAGAAGTTATTATTTTTGCGAAAAATTTTTTTAAAAAATCTATAATATATTACAATCAAAACATTAGATATTTGCAAGGTAAACGTCTTCATTCTCATGATATCTACTTTAATGACAATGAAAAATTTCAATCAGCAGTAAATGCCTTGAAAGATTTGATTTTGCTAGCATCTAGTAATAAAATTTTTTATACAAGTACTACAAAAGGGGTTATATCTGGCTATTCTGCACTTGCTAGCTATCTGCATGCAAATAAAATTCTTATTAATGCATTGCTTGAATAGATGATTAATGTGACTAGAATACTTCCCATGAATATACCTGTATCAGTAGTAATGCCTTCATTGAATCAGGCTCAATTCTTGGAAATCGCAATTCGAAGCGTATTAGAGCAAGATTATCCTAATGTTGAGTTGATTGTCGTTGATGGACATTCCTCTGACGGTACCTTAAATTTACTATCAGCTCTACAGTGTGAATATGGTGAGAGGCTTAAATGGATTAGCGAGAGGGATAATGGTGCTGCTGAAGCGCTTAATAAAGCTATTGCACTCGTAAACGGTGACATAGTTGGTTGGCTGAATTCTGATGATATGTATCTACAAGGGGCTATTAAAGCGGCGGTATCTTATTTTGAAGGTCATGCTAATCATCATATGGTCTATGGATTAGGAAATCACGTTGATGTTACAGGAAAAATTATTGGGCCATACCCAACTAAACCCCCTTCTACTAATATCGATATTTTTTCTAATGGTAGCTTTATATGTCAACCTACAGTATTCATGCGTACTAAGGCGCTTAGAAGTATTGGACCATTAGACCCTAATTTGAAGTTGGCTTTTGATTTTGATCTATTTCTGCGCTTATTCAAAAGGTATCCACGGCAAATTGGAATTATTCGCCGTATCCAAGCTTACTCTCGGCTTCATTCTGCCTGTATGACACAAAGACTTCGGCGCAATGTTGCCCTAGAGGCTATGCATGTTATTAAAAAGGAGTTGGGCGTTGTTCCTGACCATTGGTTTTGGACTCATATTGATGAAATATGTGAATCACATCCATTTGGCATCAACCCATTGCCGTTATTAGTACAAGTTGAACCTTTTCTAAAGGAGTCTCAGAAATTTTTTCAACCTGATGTATTCAAGAAATTTCTTCCTTCCTTAAAGGCTGACTGGCGGTTTCGATTGGCAACCCCAAATCTTTATGCTTCAGTTTATCCTGATGGCTGGGTTAGTAAACGCGTATTAGTTAAGTATCGCTGGGATGAAAATCCAGCTCGAGCCGTATTGGTTCGATGTAATGCTCTTTGGCCCGTATCGGGAAAACTTCGCCTTAAGGTGTTCTTACCTTCAGGGCTCGAGCAATTTATGACAGTAGAAGTACCGAGTGATTTTATGTTTCGATTAGAAATTCCCCAAGTAAATACAAGTGGTTCAATGATTTGGGTAATTAGTACTTCTCAAGTATTTATTCCATCTAAGTATGATAAAAAATCAACTGATAACCGTAAGTTATCTTTTCAGGTTCTTAAACTCGAGGAAGAAAATTAAATTTGTATAAAAATATATTTTTTAATCCGGTAATTTCTTGCTAATATGTTAATTCCTAAATTTATCCTAAAGCTCAGAATGTTTAAGAGCAAAGTTTATTGTAGCTTTCAGGCACTCTAATGAAATAGCCCCCTGAAAGACAGTCCCACCGTCATATCTTAAACTTGCAACTAGGAGTATGACTATGGGTAATCCCCCCATTTTTAACCGAGCCCAGAAGTAGGATTCATTAAGCAACCATGGCCAGTCGCTGTTTCGGGGTAATACCGCCCAATGCCATATTTGGACGTTGATGGTTATATTTATACATCCATCGCGTTGCAAAGTTTTGAACTTCATCTACGCTTTGCCAATAATGCTGCGATAACCACTCGTATCTGACGGTGCGATTAAAGCGCTCCACATAGGCATTTTGCTGTGTTTTACCGGGTTGGATATGTTGGATGTGGATTTGATGTTTGGCTGCCCACTCCATGGGTCTGCCGCTAACCAGCTCTGGCCCATTGTCTGCTCGAATAATAGTGGGTTTACCTCGCCACGCAATGATTTGATCTAAAGATCGGATTACGCGTTCCGATGGCAAGGAGAAGTCCACTTCAATCCCTAAGGCCTCCCGGTTAAAGTCGTCGATTACATTAAAGAGGCGGATACTTCTGCCATCTTGCAACTGGTCGTGCATAAAATCAATCGACCACACCTGGTTGATGCTCAGCGGCACGACCAAGGCATCGGGCTTATCCCTTACCAAACGTTTACGGGGCTTGATGCGTAGGTTCAGTTCTAACTCTCGGTAAATCCGGTATATCCGTTTGTGGTTCCATGGGTAGTTCTTTACATTGTGTAGATACAAATAACAAAGGCCAAAACCCCAGCTGCGGTTATTATCCGTTAGCCGGATCAGCCAGTTGGCAATCAGCTCGTTCTCGGCATTACTCTTAGCCTCATAGCGATAGCAGGTCTGACTCACACTAAAGATGGCGCAGGCTAAACGGATGGGGATGCCTTTATCTCTGACTGCCTTTTGGGCCATCTCACGTCTGCGAGATGGCCTCACCACTTTTTTGTGATGGCTTCATTCAAAATCTCTGCTTTAAGCTTTTCTTCGATGTACATCTTCTTAAGTCTGGCATTTTCCGCTTCCAGCTCCTTCATGCGGGCCATCATCGAGGTATCCATACCGCCGTATTTAGCGCGCCACTTGTAGAAAGTGGCGGTGCTGATACCCAGCTCCCGGCAAACCTCTGGAACGGCTAGGCCAGTATCGACCCGTTTTAGGGCATCCATGATTTGGCTATCAGTAAATTTAGAACGCTTCATGCAGAACTCCTCTATTAGAGAAAATTCTACCTCTGAGAGCGGTTAGCCTGCGGGGGGATTACCAGGAGCAGTAAATTAATAATGTCGGCGGTACTGTATTACGGGGGCGATCCCAGTGAACTATTCGCGCTTCCAAGCATTTTGTGCCGGCAAGTATGAAGAAAACTCTACTGATAGCCGAAAACTTTCCTTAAAGGCGCTCAATTTAGCACTTGAATCATAGGCACCAATATAGCTCTTGTCGCAGTGCATTATTTCTCATAAGCGTTTATATTTAATGAATTTTTTAGTTTGATGCCCATCTTATTTCGGGCTTTTCGACTATCTCCAATAATAATTGACAATTAACTAAGGCACTCATAAAAAATGTTTGATCTCGCATTAGCAAAAAAATTTGCTTGGATATCTCGTCGCGATTTGCGTAAGGGTCAATCTTCTCTTTCTGCCCCCAATGAAGAATTTGCTAAGTGGTGGTTGGTAATTGGGCGCAAGGAATATCCATTTTGGGCTAGGCTAAAAAAAGCAGATAAAACCTTTTTGCTTGAGCCAGCAGGAACAATCAAAATCAATCAATTGGAAATGGCTATTCCAAGGGCAATGCAACTTATTTTAAGTTGGCGTCCTGATGTAATTAAAGTCTTTACTAAAGATGGCCAAGCAAATACTTTGGGTTTGGCAGGCTGGTTTTTTGCCTTAGGCATGCGTGAGCACCGTCTTGGTGAGCTAGTCACCTTAGATTTGATTCGACAATTGGATCGGGTAACCCTTCAAGATGGGTTGGATGGCAGCAATTCTATTTCAGATGTCCCATCTCCTACAGTGCTAATGACTTTAGTTTGGCATTTACTTGATGCCAATATGCAAAAAAGTATGGACTTGAAGAATGCGGCAGCGCGATACCGATTTTTAGCCTGGTTTTTTGCGCTCGCCGTAAATCGCTTTGGCTTTGATAATCTAGTTTCAAACCGCTGGCGCTCTTGGTTGCTGCAAGAGGTCATGATTGATGACAATCCAGCTAATGTGGTGCCCAATTTTGCTTTACTTGAGCGGTCACTGACTGATGGTGACAAACCTCTTGATTTGAAAAGTCCCGATGCGATTGCGCAACTTCGAGCATGGGCTAGCGGCGCTGTTGATGTCAAAGGAAAATGGCACTGGCTTAAAGTGAAGTCTCAGTTTAGCCCTGAAGAGGACGTCCCCGAAACTATTGCTGGAAGCCCATCTTTAGTATCTGCAAAGCGCCCATTTGGCGTCAATTTGATTGGTTTTGCTTTTGGTGAGCTCGGTCTGGGTGAAGATCTGCGAATGGCTGTGGCCTGTTGCCAAGCTGCCAATATTCCTTATCGGGTAATTAATGTCCCTCTGGGTAAGGAGATCCGCCAAAATGATCTCCTATTGGCAGAGGAATTAATAGAATCTGGTAAACCACTTTACCCAGTTAATATTTATTGCATGCCTGGATTTGACGTAGTTGGCCGAATCTTTTTACCCAAAGGTACTGGCAGTTTTGAGAATCACTACAATATTGGTTGGTGGCCATGGGAATTAGGTGTGTGGCCCAAGGCTTGGTCAAGAGCGTTTGAATTGGCTGATGAATTGTGGACTTGCAGCCCTTTTAGTCAAGAGGTGTATGAAAAGTCTACCCCTAAGTTATGTACCTTAATGCCTTTATCTGCTAGCGTCGAACGAGTAAAGACGTATCCGCGCAAGCATTTTGGGTTACCTGAAAAAAATAGTCTCTTTCTTTACGTCTTTGACTTTAGTTCTCACATCATTCGCAAGAATCCTTTTGCATTGCTTGATGCCTTCGAGCTAGGCTTTGCTGGTAATCACAATGTTGGCTTGGTTCTTAAGATCATGAATAGCAATCCAGAAGATGAAACTTGGAAGCAATTCAAAAAACGGGTTGAAGGCGATAAGCGTATATATCTGATCGAAGAAACTTTAGATCGACCTGAAATCTTGGGTCTCATAAAAGCGTGTGATGTATATGTATCACCACACCGCGCAGAAGGGTTTGGTAGAACCCTTGCAGAGGCAATGCTCTTAGGGAAGGCGGTAGTCGCAACCAATTATTCCGGAAATCAATTCTTTATGAATCCAAACCTGACTTTCCCAGTAGATTATGAGCTTATCCCCGCTAAAGCAGGGGACTATCACTTTATTGAAAATGATGATGAAGCTGTGTGGGCTAATATTTCAGTAAAGCATCTCGGTGAGCAAATGAAGGCGGCTTTATTGGTGTGCCGAGAATCTAAATTTAAAAAAAATGTTCAGGTCTTTGCGCAGAGTTTCTTTACCCCAGAGAAAACAGGTATGCTTATGAATGAGCGGCTTGAGAAAGTAAGGCTGGAATTATTAGAAAGAGGTTGGATATGATTTTTAAAATTTTTGGTTTTGGTGCAAATCCATCAAAAAATCATGAGGAAAAGGAATCTGAGTTAGAGGCCGTGCCAAAAGATGTTTCATCTCCAGAGGAGAGGGCATCTAAAGCAGAAGATCCAAAAAAGGTTGCAGTCAACTGGGAAGAAGTTTCTTTAGAAGCTAACGCTACTATGATAGGGTCGAATGTTGACCCAACTGCAACATTGCAAGTCATAAATGATCAGGATGCGATCTTAAAATCAACCTCTGCTGAAACAGAGGTATCCGAACTACCTAATGTAATTAATGCTGAAGAGGGTAAAAAAAGTTTCGACCAAAAAGCTCAATTAGATTCAGATAAGTTAGAAAATTTACCCGGTCCGATGGACGCCTTGGCCGCAGCCCCCCCTTCTCGCTTGGATCATGATCCACTCTCTAGCGCCGATGAAATCTCTGAGCAAATCGAAACCCCAGGTGCATCCAAACCAGAAGAATCCAGATCGGGAAATGATTCGCCAATACAGGTGATTCAGGATTCTGCTGATGCTTCGATTGTTCAAATGTCGAATATGATTTCTTCACGGGAGGATGTAATTGCAGCCTACAAGATTTTCTTGGGAAGATTGCCTGAAAGTATTCAGGTCATTAGCCCTTGGGTGGGAGTGCCCACTGAGAAATTGCTAATTGATTTTATGGTGAGTAATGAGTTTCTCTCTAACCCAGATAGGGTGAGGTTTGTTGTCAACTTAGCCAAAAAGATTATCGAGGCTCATGCCAAAAATACTAGTACGTCTGAAGATGCCGTATCACCATCAGAATAAAACCCAAACCAAAGCTTGATAACTATTATTAAAAGCGTTATTTACAATACAAGCTTGAAGGCACTATGGTTTTTATTGACTATGATGATCATAAATAATATCTTGAGTGCTAGTTTGTAAGCATAAATGCCACAAAGAAGTTATTTAATATTTTGATTGTATAGATCTGTCTTGAATTCTTTTAGCCAATAAAATAATGAGCTTTTTGATTCCAGGCCTTTCAACGAACTCAGGCATCTCAAAGAAATCGCTTAGTAATTTATCAGGGTTTGATCCTACCCATTGCTCGACTGAGTCATTTATATTTTCCGGTCGATTTAAAAAAATTTTAAATGCCGCATTAATGTCTTGGTCAGTTAACAGTGCCGTATCCATTTGGCCAACTTTTGAAATTAGGGATTCATCAGGTAGGGTTTGATTGTTTACTGTTTGTGAATTTTGTTCAGGGGATTTAAGGCTATAAACGGGGCTAAAGTCATTTGGGGCTTGTGCTAAATAATCACCAAGAAGCCATTGTTCTTTTGGGATCGTATTGCTTCTATCACCTTTAAATTCTCTATAGATATGGCTAAACGGAATCAGGTTTTCCATATCAAATCCCACATATTCCTCATATTTATGCGCAATGAATTTTTCCATTGCATGGAATTGATCTGAACAAATGACCTGTAAAGCGCATTCAGGGAAATTGTAGTGGGATGAAAAAACAGTAGACCAGCCTGTTTTTGATTCATTAATTAATTTTGTTAATGAGCTTGTCAGTATATAAAAATCACTCTCTATGTGAATCACTTTTTCAAAATGAAATCTTTTTGCATAATCTAATGCAAATTTGTAGCTCCTGTACCACCCAGGAAAATTTTTTAAGGAAGCACGACCAAGTCTATCTGGAAAATGAAAAAGAACTACTTTTGATTCGGGCTGAGAAGATTCAAGTTGATTGATTAGCTGGATATCATGTAAATTTGGAAATAAAGCACTTCCATCATCAATAATTAACATTTGATCACATTGAATCAATTGAGAGTAATAATTAATCCACTTTTGGTAGCGGCTGACCCATGTATCTTTAGTGTCGCAATAAGCAGTACAAAATAAAAGTGTTTTAGGGGGAGATTCTTTAGACATTTAATCCAACTCTTGTAGTTACGCAGCTAGTTCATTACCAAAATTAAAATTACTTTAGATTTTAATCTTAGTTTAAAAAAGCATAATCAATTTTTTAGATTGAAGCCTTGCTAGTCTTATATTTAAAATTGACTGTATTTTTTGCAACAGATTTTAAAAAGCATGAATTGAGTACAGAATAAATATACTCTATAGCTGTATTGTGTTTTCGGTATTACCTCTGAATAGTAAGGTCCAGTAAGCTACATTTCCCGTATGGGTAATTAAATATTTACACTTGGCCATAATTTGAACAACGGCTAATAAATTAATAGCGAAATCCAATTTATTATTTTTTAAAATGTAATGTATTACATTGTCCCCTTCAGTTGTAGGTAACTCACTAAAAAAGAAAGAATTTTCGCCGAACAAGCCTGATAAATAATCTCTAAATTGTGTTTGATCGGTTTGAATCAGCACTCTACATGCTGGATTTTCGTCAATGAGTTTTTGTGCGGCAATAGCGTAGGCCTCAAAGGGTTGGGGCTTAATTTCTGTAGATTTATCTGTGCCCCTAAAATTGACAGCGATTGTTTTCGAATAATCAATCGCATACTTCTTTGTAAGGTGATCAACTCTTTCACGTACTTTCTCGCTTGGTGAGAAATAATGCTCAATCAACAATTGGGTTTCCTGAAAATTGATCTTTTCATATCTTGTATGATGATATAAACTTTTTTTAAGCCAATTAAAAGTCATATTTTTTACGATATTATTTGCTTCCTCAAAATAATCTAGCCAAGGATCATCATTAGGACTATCCTTGAAATGATAAAAAGAATTTTTAGCATTAATACTATGAATTGGTATTGGGTAAATTTTTGCTAAATTTCGAAGGGTTGTTGAGCAGTTAGAAAAAAAACCAGCGTTATGAGTGACATGATAAATACCATCATTTAGGTAGCCGTAAGAGTCTATATATTTCTCGGGATCATATTTTGCATCACTATATTCAAGGGTAATGGAATTTAAATGAATTACCTCAAATTCATCAGGAATGTAGAAGTATAAATAACGCGCGTTGTTAAGGATATCTAACGTAGCATTACTTAAATCTAAATCAAATATCATCGAATAATCTTGCCAATCCTTGCAGTTCAAGCTCGCACTTAGTTTTATTTTTTTAGCGCATTTTAGTGATTCAAGATTGCTAGTTTTTCGATTTTGAATAAGAATAGTTTTGATAAAAAAGGTATTTTTTAAGTCAAAAATAACAAACGGATTCCAGGACTTAGTGGTTGAAAAAAAATACTGATCTGCAAGAATATTTTTAGATAAGCCTGAATAGCTAATCAGATGATCGACTGTGAGGCTAATTTTTTTCATATTAATTAAGGCCGAGATTAATTAAATTACGTTTATGCTATTAAATAACAATGGTATTGTGCCTACAAGTACAAATAAAGATCTATTCACTAAGAACGGCTAGTAATTATTTTTACTAAAAAAATATTGTAGTCTTAAGTGGAGCTACAAAAACACCACAACATGATTTTTATTAATTATCTTTAAAGCCTCGTATTTATTTTTAGCTTTTTTATTTTAAAAATTGAATTGATTTATATGCATAGATTGTGTTCAAACAACTCAATTTCGTTTTATTTCAAGTAAGACCTTATTACACTACTGTATTTCTTGGCAAGAGTTGACACTGAAAAAGCAGCCCCTGATTCAATTGCCTTGATACATCTCTTGCCTCGTTTTTCTCTGTATAGTGAATTGAGCGCTGTTACAGCCTCGCTTACAACGGGGTCGGCCCACATAGAAAAAGAGTTATGCGGGTAGTCACCTTTAAAGACGGTTTGTGGAAGCCAGTTCACGATTTTACAATTCTCCTCGTTTAAAAAATCTGCCGGTCCTGAGTAATTACTCGCTACGATCCATAACCCATGTTGCAAAGCCTCAACTAAGGTTCTACCAAATCCTTCGCTGCGATGCAATGACAGATAGCAATTGGAACTCTGGTACAAATCCGCTAGACCCCCCATATCTAATGTTTCCGTAACGAGTTTAATCTTGGGGGTTTGAGGGAGCCACTCGAGGAGTCTTCGATCCATTCCCTCCCAGCGATTAATCTTGAGAATAAGATAGACATCGTCTTTATCCTTTGCAAATTCCTCAAAGGCTTGAACAACTCCCTGGGGGTTTTTACGATTCAAGGTCGAATGCAGATCAAACATAAAGAGCGAAACAAAAGCTGCCTTAGGAATGCCTAACTCTTCTCTAAAATTGCGCCCTGGAGGTTTTGCCTGAATGACTGGTAGGGGAATGGCGAGTGTTAACTGTTTAGACTTAGCCATAAAGGCTGATTGCACGAATTTAGTCGGGCACCAAATTTGATCGACTAGCTTGAGGGCCGGCAAAAACTTTTCGGGAAAGTCTGGCAGTTCCCACAAAAAATATCCAATTTTTGTTTTGGCTTGTTTAAATAACTGAGGGTAGCGTCTGAAATTATTTTCACATTCCATTGGGGACATGAAGAAAATACTCGTTGCAAATAGATCATTAGAGAGGTTTTTAAACTTGTAACTGAGCTTACCGCTACTATCAGTAGGTATGTCAGTTATGGAAAAAGGAATTTCTAGGAAATCGAGCAGGATTGCAAAAGTACGTAAATCTTCTCCTAAACCAGTAGGTGAAGAAGCATAGCCAATTAGGTTAAAACCACTAGAATTGAGTTCTTTGAGTAAAGAAGGTTCTGGCGCATGGGCAATCATATCGAACTAAAACATAGCCTATTTAAGTCAATTTTGGTGCTTAGACAATTGCAATTGCCTTTAGTCTTCAAAATGATTGTTCTATACATAAAAAATGCATTTATTCCATACTTTAAGTTTAATTAATTCTTCACTGATGAGTTGCCACTCGACCACCCCTACCGTCACTTTACACCTGTGCTTTGACTCGGGTAAATGTTCCTAAGGGCAGGGCAGCCTGCAGTGAATGAATTTCACTTGCTTAAAGTGAATCCCACATAGCAAATCGCATCAACATGTGATCCCTGGCAGGAAGAGTGCGCCTTTTTAGAGGGAGCACTTTTCTGTATACGGCAGTGACAGTGCTGTAATCTTTTTTTACTTTATAGGGAGTGCACTATATTTGAGAGGTTTGCAAGGGTCGTTTTGGGTAGCTACTCAAAGTTTCGGATGAACATCCTTGAATGCTCTAATACCATAATAATCAATCCAAAAGTACCTCAGGCAGAATAGACTCTATTGTCACTATCGATTAGATTATCTACAAGTTTTATAGCGGGCAATTAGCTCATAATTTACTTATTTGTTTTATTCTTAGCAATGAGATTCTATGCTTTAATTTTTGGCTTATGGCTAGTATGAAATGCAATCATCTGACTCGACGAGAATTTATTCATTTTTTAATATAAAGATATCATCATGACAATTTTGGTAACAGGAGGTACCGGGTATATTGGCTCACACACTGTTGTTCAGTTAATCGAAGCTGGCTATTCAGTTTTGGTACTAGATAATTTGGCGAATAGCAATGCTGAGGTGATGAACCGAATTGAGCGTATCACTGGCAAGCGACCCCTATTTATAAAAGGAGATGTGCGTGATCGCACACAGCTCAAAAAGATATTCTCTGAAAATACAATTGCAGCGGTAGTTCATTTTGCTGGCCTTAAATCAGTAGCTGAGGGGGGTGAAAAGCCCCTGTTGTATTACGACAATAATGTAACTGGCACTATTGCGCTTGTAGAAGAAATGAAGTTTGCTAATGTAAAAACATTAGTATTTTCTTCTTCGGCTACTGTATATGGTGAGCCTATCTTTTTGCCTTATACCGAAGCACATCCTCTAAAGCCGATTAACGTTTACGGTCAGACCAAACTGATGATTGAGCAGGTTTTAAGAGATTTAGCAGTCTCAGATCAAAGTTGGAAGATTGGGTTATTGCGCTATTTCAATCCAGTTGGCGCACATATATCTGGCTTGATTGGTGAGGATCCTTCTGGTACTCCCAATAATCTGATGCCCTTTTTGGCTCAGGTTGCAGTTGGTAAGCGCGCTCGCCTCTCCATCTTTGGCGATGACTATGAAACAAAAGATGGTACTGGGGTGCGCGACTATATACATGTTGACGATTTAGCTTCAGGACATCTTTCTGCTTTAGAGTATCTGCAGCAACATCAAGGAATCTTGACTGTGAACTTAGGTACTGGCCATGGCACATCTGTCCTTGAGTTAATTGATGCGTTTGAAAAAGCTAGTGGTAAATTGATTTCTAAGCAGATAGTCGGTAGAAGAGCGGGTGATTTACCAGAGTATTATGCCGATGCCAAATATGCAGCAGATATTCTGAAATGGCAAGCCCAACATGGCGTCGAAAGAATGTGTCAAGATACATGGCGCTGGCAAAATAAAAATCCGAATGGCTTTGCACGAAACGATGAATAACGTCAGGCTCCAAAAAGGGTCATGCTTTTTGGGTTGAACGAACCATAAAATCGCCTTAATAACTATGTATTAAGAGGATCAAAATAGTTTCATAGGGAGTATGTAATGATTGAAATTGTGGGCAGTTTAACTCAAAAATATAGTTAAATGCTATTGTTAATAGTACTTCTAAATAATATTAATCCTTGATTAAATGAGTCAATATCTAAATGTATTAATACTTTTAATTGCTAGTGCTTGGTGCATAGTCAAAACATGGCATTATTTGAAACAATTTAAAGGGTCTGATCCTCAAGCCGCTAAAGGCCTCTTATACCTGAGTTTTTGGTGGCTTATGTTGATTGGTTTTATAGTGCGTACTTGGACCTAGAGGGGTAATGCGAATAAAGTAGGTTTTGATCAGCCATTAAAATTCTTTAAATAAAGCTATTCTTAAAATTATCCTTATGAAAAAAGTCCATATCTATTTTCGCCACGTCAATACGGCATTTTTAGATCCTGCCAACAGGCCTCCCTGGCCTGTTTATCGTCCATCTTGGTTTGATTCTGAGGCTTGTTTCTATAGCTTACTAGCTACGATTACGAAACAAAATTTACCCATAGAGTTTGATTTGACAGTGATGTTTGATGGCGATGAAACAACTTTTAAGCAAGACTATATGGCTAAATTTTTTAGTCAATTTAAGGATGAAATAAGAATTAATGCGCAATTAGTTTTGTTCAAAGGAGGGTCAGATAAGCAGTCTTTCAGTTATACCTTGGACTATATCGCCAGCAAAAACTATCCGGAGGAAGACTGGATTTATTTGCTAGAAGATGATTACCTGCATGTAGATAATTGGGTTGAAAAGTTTTCCAGTTTAATTGAGGGCAAATCGGGTTCGAACTACAAGCCAGAGCTCAATTATGTGACTTTATACGATCATGCAGATAAGTATTTTCATCGCTACTACGCCGATCTTACATCCCAACTTTATTTCATTGAAAGCCACCACTGGCGAACAACCCCCAGTACCTGCTCTACATTCTTGGTTCGTGTAAAGCACTTGCTGGAAGATACCCAGATTATTAAGGTCTCGCTGTATGACTATTATTATTTTAAGGATCTTCGCGAGCAAAAAGGTCGCACTGTTCTTTCTCCAATATTGGGTTTATCCACTCATTGTTCTGTTGGGTTTATCTCCCCGGGCATTGACTGGGAAAAGGAAAATTGTCGGGCTCTTGCTTATCGCGATGGCTTAATGAAAGATTACCTTGATCGGACTTTGCCAATGTCACTTGAGTACACAGGTGAATTTGGTTCGGAACTCGTATTATTTTTGCCTTTTATTCACTGGCTTGCCAATGAAGGTTTATTAAAAGATCGAGAGGTGATTACTTATCGTGGTATGCGATGCTTCTATAGTGAACTTAGATGCAAGTCGATCATTGAAAAAAATACATCTCGAACCTACATCATGCCAAAGTATAGGCCTGAATATTTGCCAGAAAAAAATGAGCATGATTTTGAGGGTCGTGGTAAATCCCCTCAGTATCTGTATCCTGATTTACGAAAACAATTTGGATCCCTCCCTATGTTGCCTCAAATTGGCTCAGAGGAGAAACCTTTAATCATCGTACATAATAAATTTACAGATGAGTGGAGCATGGGAGCGGTCAATCAAATCGATATAGGTACTTTACGAAGCCTTTTTGAGATGCTTCAAAAAGAATTCACTATTGTCTATATTCGTCATGGTATGTATGACGAGGAGAGTGATATCGTCCCTGACCATAATACTTATCTTCCATTTGGAGATAAAGAACTCTTGGATGAATTCCCCGACGTACTATGTTTCGATGACTTATATAGAGTTTATTGCGAGCGGGCTGGTCTTGAGACAATGAATTCTTTTAAAAATATTCTTTATAGCCGCTGTTATCGTTTTATCTCCTCGCAAGGTGGTGGATCATATCAGATGGCGCTTTATTCTGGATCCTTGTTAATCATTATGAATAAACGTGGGGATGAAGAGCGCTGGGCCTACAAGGAAGGCCTCTATCATTTTATGTCATCCATGCCCCCTAAACTTGCGATTTGTCGCACTCAGGAGGATTTAATTGGGGCCGCTGATTTACTGATCGATAGCAAAGTAATTAACGGTACCATCAGTATTGACAGTCAAAAAGAGGGGCTCTTGGAGCGCTATTCTCCCTTAACAATCGAAAGTCGATAAATCAATGGGGGGCTGAATTTTAAGCCCCCTTAACTTAATCTAATGATTTACTCTGTAGAGTCAGGCTTACGAAGATTTGTGACTAAATGATGATCTCCATTGGTCTCCTGAGTATCTACGATAAATCCGCCCTTAAATCCGTAACCCTTAGCCCAATTATTTGCTCTATCAAAATATAGGGTGAAGGTTTCAGGTGTAATGAAATTGACGTGGGTAGGGTCTCTGAAGGCACCATTTTTAGGATATATAGGCGTCATAGATAGAAAGCGACCGCCTGGTTTCAGCACCCTAAAAATTTCACTCATCAGCTCAATAAATGGAAGACGGCGTGTAGGGTTATAAATAAGTCTAGGAATAGTTTGGAGTAGATCAAATGCTGTTACAAAGTCAAATACATTATCGTCAAAAGGTATTCTTTCAGTCACTAGATCAACAACTTTTATATCATCCCCATTGATGATGTCGATACCAATAATCTGGTCAGCATTAAATGGGTTTCTAGGTTTTGGGCCGCATCCAAGGTCAAGGGCTATGGTCTTAGTGTCGATTGTATTATCCGCAGGCTGAAGTTTTGTTCCTGCTTTGATTGTTTTAGATTTGACTGCTGGTGGGTTTGCGCCTTTAGTGCTGGTGGCCATTGTTACTCCTAATTTTGTATTAAAGATTTCAATAAATTGATCGCTGTCTAGCGAATGCCGCGTTTTATGTTTGCTATATGTTCTGCAATTGCTTCTGGGGTAAGCTCTTCAGGCTTGTAGGATAGTTCGCGAAATAAGTCTCCATTGACCCATTTTTTTGCAAAATAGAGGACATCCTTCAATTTGGTCTGATTAATCATGGGGTTTGGCGCTAGCTTTCCGCCACCGCTGCTGGCATCAAGGCTATGGCGGACAATAGCATTTGGGGCAACCATTACATACCATCCGCGTGCCTTTGCAGTCATGGAGTAGTCAGAGTCTGAGGCGATAAATAGCATATTTTCGTCTAGCAAGCCAATTTCTCGGATCATTCGGGTGCGTAAAAGCATGCATGCTCCATTCGCCCAATAGGTATTAATAGGAATAGGCAGACCGATTTGCCCCGATAGTCTGTGCACTCCCCAGGGAAATGCTTGTAAGGACCCAAACCAGGAAGGCTTGTTATTGGGATCAACTTGAACGGGAGCAACAATACCGCACTGGGAGTTAAATTCCATCGCCTTAATTAGGTTAATTAAGCAGTCTTCTTGAAGATAGGCGTCTTGGGTAAGAATCAAAACATAGTCATATTCATCTGAATAGCTGAACTTTCTGAGGCCCTCATTAACAGCCTTGGTATATAAGATATTGTCCTCTGAGTTATCCCTTACATAAACCTCCGTTTGGATATGTTTTTGAGATTTCAGCGCCTCTAGGCAGCGCTCAAGTTTATCGGGAGCGCGAAAGTATGGGATAACAACAGGAACTATTTTTCTCTTACTCATAAGGTGAGGTTGTTTACTGCTCAATTAGGTCCATGACTAATAATTGTGACATAAAAGTCAAATAATTATTTTTATAACTTTAGGCTTAAATTTTGGTACTTGGAAATAGAATCTTTCACATTTTGTATTTTATGACAGAAAATACAGGCGATTATTGTCTGGGGCTAATAAGTAGGTATATAGGCTCAATTATATTTAAATCCGATACAATCATTAAATCGCTTTTTATAAGCCTTTAGCATCATTTTCTTTTGCACTGACTATGCCCAAAGACCCAGTAATTGCCTTGCTAGCGGAACCTTGGTTGGTATCTTGCAGTGAGTCTGTCCGCAAAAAAATTGCTAGTGACGAAGAGTTTCGCAAGAAGGTATTAGAGTACAAGCGCATTGTCGAAAAAAATGACCCTCCTAAGGGGCAGTTGATGATGAATATTGGTAATGAAATATTAGATCTTGAACTCTATGAGCTTTCGCGCCATGCTTATCAACTTTCGTATAAGGATAACGATAGCGCGGCAGTCCTTAATAATATCGCCTATGCATATAGCCGAGAAGGTAATTATGAAAAGGCCATTGAATATTACAAGGCAGCATTAGCAATAAAGCCGGATTATGAGCGACCAATTAACAATATTGCATCTGATTTGATCCGACTGGCGATCCAATATTTTGATAAGGATACTTCAGAGAGTCTCGATAAAGCGGAAAAACTATTGCATGAAAGTTTGGGTTACAAACCAAAACATGATTGGGCTTGCTTAATCATGGGTAATGTTTGGGAAAGACGCGGACACACTAAAAAAGCAGTCTATTGGCTCTCATCTGCTATTGAGCTTAATCCAAACTATACTTCGGCGCAAAGCAATGCCGCGCATGCTTTTTTCAAAGTTGGGGATTTTGCGAAGAGTTTTGAGGCCTTTGAATATCGCTCGAAAACTGAAGGCAACCCAGGTAAGGTGGCTCGTTTTACTGACAGAGCCTATTGGGATGGTAAAGAGGATCTAGCCGGCAAAAGTATTTTGCTTCACTGGGAGCAGGGTTTTGGGGATATGATCCAGTGCGTTCGCTATCTATTCTGGTTTAGAAAAAAATACCCATCCGCCAGAATTGTTCTAGAAACTATGGAGGCTCTTAATCCTCTGTTTTATCAACTTCAGGATCCTGCTGGATTTATTGGGGATGTCGATGAGGCATGTTTAATGCCCTGTGTAGATGAAGTGCTTATTAATAACCGCCAAAAATATGCTGATCGACAATTTGATTTTGTTTATCCGCTGTACTCTCTGCCCCGCTTGTATTTTCAGGATAAAGGCGATATCCCGCAATTTATTCGCTATCTTCATCGCCCTCCGCAAAAAGAAATTTGGGCTGAAGCTGTTCAGAGCTTACGTCAACGCAAAAAGAAAATTGTTGCTCTCAATTGGGCTGGCAGAGCCAGTCATGGAAATGATCGGTATAGATCTACTCACTTATCTTTCTTGCAGCCACTTTTAGAGCATCCCGAACTGTCTGATTGCCAGTTTGTTAGCCTGCAACTGGGTGAGCAACGTTCTCAAATAAAAGAGCTTGGTTTAGAGGATAAAATCATAGATTTGGCTGAGCACATACAAGATTTTTGCGATGCAAGCAATATCATCTATGATCTTGATTGTCTAGTTAGCGTCGATTCTGCTTATTTACATCTCGCTGGAGCAATGGGGGCCAAAGCAGTAGGTTTGATTGCTCGGCGTTCTGACTATCGCTGGATGTTGGATCGAACTGATAACATTTGGTACCCATCCATTTCCTTAGTAAGGCAAAAAGTGGATTTGATCTGGGATGATGTGGAGCGTCAACAAATGGTCAATCTCATTCTTGCTAAATAAAAAAATCGCCAATGTAAAGCGGAGCTCCCATATGAAAACTAAAAAGACTAATCTAACTGCTTTACCTAATACGGGTAAAGTGAGCATTAATTCCACAGACCCATCTAAGTCTAAAGTAGCTAAACCTACCCCTGTTAAAAAGCATAGTTTAAGTAAAGCTGCTGCTTCCATTGCTACCGATAAGCCTAGCCCCTCTTTATCCTTAAGATCTGAGAGCAATGAGGGAGCCTCTCAAGCGAAGCTTAGTGATGCTAAAGGGGCAAAAAATTCCAAACTTCAAGCGACTAAACTTTCCAAGGAAGTGTTAACGGACTCCTCTGTGGCACCCAAGGAGCAGGCCTTGGTTGCATTGGAGGGCGTAAACCAAAAAGCAGTTAAAGCCAAGGTTGGAGATGCTAAGTCATCAGCCACTGGAGATTTAGCTGAAAATTCAAAGAAAGTCTTTAAAAGAAATGCCGCTGTATCATCTAATATCAAGAAGATTCCATCCGTCACTGAGGAAAACGTAAATTCTGTTGTAAGTGAGAAAAGTTTCGATCTTCCAGAGGCTGCTTCTCAAAATATCCCAAAAACAGAACCAAAGCTAGAGCAAAATTTGGCTAAAAAGCCTGCAGGCTCACTATTATCCCCATTGCGCATCTTTCAGATTTACTATGAACCGTGGCAGCGAGACTTATTGGATCCTAACTTCGCAGCCTTAGACAATAGCAAGAGTAATTCTGAGTTGCTCGAGTATGCCGTTTTTATTCAGTTGTCTAAAAGCGATTATGTAAAAGGCGCACAATTATGGGGCGCTTTATCCTGGCGTTTTACTGAAAAAACTGGGATGACGGGCGCGGATTTAGTCAAAGGCATTCTAAGTAATCCTGGGTATGACATTTACTACTGTGATCCCTTTCCGCAAAATGAGGCTCTCTTTCACAATATGTGGCTCCATGGAGAGACATGTCATCCGCAGTTCCTTGCCTTATGCCAAGCAATTTTCCAGGTGACTGGTTTGCCGATGGATGAGCTTACCTGGATATTGCCCTCCAATGAGTTTTCTGCCTCTAATTATTATGTAGGCTCCCAAAGATTTTGGAACGCCTTTTTACCCTGGGTAGAAGCTGTTCTGAGCGCAGCAAATAAAAATCTTCCACCCAGAGTTCGTGACTTGATGCATTCAAAGCTGGCTGATGATCGCGATTTGCATAAAGGGGCTACTTATGTTCCTTTTATTGTAGAAAGATTATTCCCAATATTTATGCGGACTGCTGGTAAAGATCTAAAGGGTTATAAGATCGCTTTACCAGAGCGCGAGCGCGAAATGAATGTTCACCTAAGATTGTTGCGCGAAATGAAAGATGTTGCCCATAAAACGAAGTCAGCATGGTTGGCTGCTTGCTGGGTCAATTACCGTAACTTGTATTTAACTCAGACCAATCCAAAAGAGTGGATTGATAAGCATCTACGAAGTATTACTCCTGCCGATATTAAATTTTCTACTAAGGGATGATTCAGGGGCGATCCTCAATAGAGTCTGCTTTTGCTCAGGCTCAGGCTGCACGGGATAGCGCTCAATGGGAAATGGCGGTTCATTGCTATTCAGAGTTGGAAAAAAGTCTACCGAATTCCTTTGAAATAAAACACAATTTAGGTATAAGCTATCTCGGCTGGGGAAAGCTCAATGATGCACTACGCTGTTGTAATAGTGCATTAACCTTAAAGCCTGATCTATGGCAAAGTGCAATCATTGTTGCGCGTGCACATAAAGGTCTAGGGCAAATGGAGGCAGCGCAACGTGGCTTTCAAGGGGTACTTAATCATGAAGTAGGGGGCGCGCAGGCGCGCTTGGGTTTAGCAGATCTTGCAATGAATCAGTTTGGAGATCCTCTAGAAGCGGTCAAATTAGTTCGCCCACTGGCAGAAGATTCACTATATGCAGTCGATGCGGAACTTACAACACTAATGGCAAGTTTGTACGATCGTAATGATTGGAATAAGCCCGGTAATGCAAATTTACTTTCTAATAAAGTTAAGCAATTTGCGAGCAAGTATTTAGTTTTACCAACATTGACATTGCCTGACTTTGAGGATCGCAGTAAGTTATATAAAAGCGTTCGTTATCGCCCTAAAGTTGGCCTGATTTCTCCTTTATTTTGTGTTTCCCCAGTATATTTCTTAACTATTGCTGGTTGGCAACATGTAGCCAAAGGCTGTGATTTAATTATTTTTAACCGAGGGCATAAGGTAGACTGGGCTACTGAGATATTTAAAGAAATATCCGACCAATGGATCAACGTTCAGCATTTAAATGCCGAGCAATTAGCAAAACAGGTACGCAATGCTGATCTTGATGTGCTCTATGATTTAGGTGGGTGGATGGATGCTGTAGCTTTGAAAGCGCTATCGACTAAACCTGCTCGTAAAATGTTCAAGTGGGTTGGGGGCCAAAGTGTTACAACTGGATTGACAGTGTTTGATGGTTGGATCGGGGACGAGCAACAATCACCATCAAGACTGCAGAGTTTATATAGTGAGCCCTTGATCAATATTCCAGCTGGATACTCTACTTACACCCCTCCAGATTATTTACCTTCACCTGCCAAGCAGAAGTCTAAGACGCCTTGTATTTTTGCTAATCCCGCAAAAGTTTCTCGTGCTTTTTTAAGAGAACTCAAGAAAATCCCAGGTACAAAAGTATTTATCCATAACCAATATCGATATACTCAAGTACAGGAGCGGATTCAATCTATTTTAGGTAAAGATGCCCAGTTCGTTATTCCTAGATCACATCAAGAGGCATTGCAGTCCCTGAATAGTCACGCTACGATGATCGATACTTTTCCCTATAGTAGCGGCCTAACTGCATACGAAGCTTTAGCTTTGAAAACTCAAGTTCAGGTACTTCATGTTGGGGAGTTATTTTGCGAACGGCACACCGCTAAACTTTTGATTACATAAACGATGATGCAAATCCAGCAATACTTAAGTTCAGATTTAAAGGCCTTGGATATAGGTGCGCTCAATGTTTCAGGCGTTTTAGTAGTGATGCCTTTTACTAATGCTGAGTATGCTCAGCGGGCTGCTAAATTAATGGCCAATCGCGCTGATGCTCCTGGGCTCATACTTTGTGTTCAAGATGAGCAAAAAGAGGGCTTTATTGCCATGATTAATTGCGCTTTTACTAAATCTCAAAGTCCTTATTTTGCCTATGTTGCTCAAGATGTTTATGCTGGGAGAGGTTGGTTAAAAGCAGGTCTAACCAAGATGGGGGATCAGAATCATTTATTGGGTTTTAATGACGGAAAGTGGGCTGGAGCATTAGCAGGATTTGGATTGGCTAGAAGGAGTTGGGCATTACAAAATTATGGAGGCATTTTCTTTTGTCCTGAATACAAAAGTCACTATGCTGATGCAGAGTTAACCCTTTTGGCAATGCAAGCGGGGGTGTACGCTTATGAGCCAGATAGTCTATTAGTTGAGGTTGATTGGAATAAAGACGAGTCGTCTGTTCAGCCTCGGGATAGGGAGCTCTTTCTTATTCGGAAAAAAACTGGCTTTGATGGCAAAGTTAGAAACCCCAAGCTACTGGGTTTAGTGAGCTAAACACTCAAAAAGAACTATCAATTAATTTAATCGAGATTCTAGGTGAATCTCTTTCATTTCGCAGCAAACTGATTGAACTAAACTCGCTACCAGTTTTTCAGAAATGAGTTCAAGCAGTAATGAGCGATAGGTTTTTGCTAAGTACATTTGCTTTGACTCTAGCTTGCTTAAATTACTTCCGAGTTCCGGATGTAGACGCAAGAGAATCTCCCAAGCCTGAGCTTCTATGCTTGCGATGGATTGCTTAGAGGCGCTGTTAAGGTTTGGCGCAACAAAATTTACTGAAGAAAGGCTGGAGTTATATTGATTGCGGCTTTTTGGGTCGGACAGAATTTGATAGGCTTCAGTAATTGCTGCCATTCTTAGTGCAGCCTGCTCCTGGGGCTCATCTGTTTTATCTGGATGATAGTGTTGGGCAAGAGCACGATAGGCTGCCCGAATTACCAAGTCTTCGGCATTTGGGCTTACCCCAAGGATTTCGTAATAAGTACTTTTCATAGAAATCTCATCATCATCCATAAATTATAGAGTTGGGTTCTCCTATTTGCTTAATTGTTTGAGTTATTTAGTCTTTGTCATTAGTTTAAGGCTCTGATACCCCATCAGCTTTACATAAATACTGAGGTAGTATGAATTTACTGTTACTTTCAGCATAGAAAGCCTTGTATACGAATTTAGAGACCGCAGAAAAATTGCTGAAATTTATTGCTTAATCAATCGAATAAATAGTCAAATCTACGCTTAGCTTAGGTATATTAACGAGATTACAAGCTGGGTAAATGGACCAGAGCTCCATCTAATCATATTCAAAAACTGAACAGAGTAAGCAAAGAGACTTACTTTTGAATTTTTTCCACTACTTTGGAATCTGTTTAATTCATAATTGAGATCACATTACTTTTATTAACCGACCCCTATATTTTTTGCTCCCAAGACTTTAACTGAAGCTTACAGATGAGTATTAGACAATTTAACGGCAATTACATTCCGAACGAAGATCGCCTGATGTTTCGCTTCAACACTACAGACAACAGTGAGTATCGTCTTTGGCTGACTCGGCGGATCACTTTATTTATTATGACTGCCACTGAGCATTTGGTAGAAAAGAAGTTAGAGCAAACTCATGAAAAAGCTGCTGCTAAAGCAATTGCTCAATTTCAGCAAGAGTCTGTAAAAGAGGCGGCTAATTTTTCAGCAGAATATCGTACGGCAAATAAATATCCCATTGGTGCTGATCCAGTTTTAGTAATAGATGCGAAATGCACCATGATGAAAGTAGAAAGCATCGATGTGCTGTCACTTGATTTAGTGATGCCCGGTGGTGCTAATCTCACCCTTAAATTAACCATCCCGATCTTACAAACTATGCTCTTACTTTTAGAGCGTTTAGCTGCTCAAGCGGGTTGGGTTCAGCCAGCACCAAAAGACCCCCCAGGTAAAAATATCTCTACAACAGATTTGGAACCTAAAGCCACCGATAGCGATCTAAAGAAAAACCTCCATTAAATAGCTTTAATGTTGTTCATGTATAGTATTTTTTCTTCACTTATGCTCTGGTAGATAGGGTTAGCTTGACCTACAATTTCTGTAATGCAAATTTTTTACACTAGACTGCTGTTCTAAATAGATTGAGGTGAATTAATGATTGCCAAAAAAAAGAAGTCCGCTCCTGTCGCTACGTCAACCCGAGTATCCGCTCAGAAGGCTAAGCAAAAGACACCTTCTAAGACTAAGCTAAAGTCAGCAATCAAGGCCAAGGAAAATACTTCCGTGCGTACTAAAAAATTAGCGCCTTCTGTCTCGGTAAAAACTAGCAGGTCAGCAGCGAAGAAAGTGCCCACTAAAAGCGGATCAAGAAATGTAGCTTTGACAAAAGCGAGCATTAAAAAGAAGTCTGGAAGTAAAAGTGGAATTACGAAGATAGTTGTTAAAAAAACTATAAAAAAAGAGGTTAAACCATCATCCTCCTTATTTGATAAAGTTAAAATTGAAATTGATAGGGTAGTACAACATTCTGTTTTACCGTCATTACATAGCTTGATTCAAGAAGCTAGGACAGCTGAAAAGACACTGGAGTCGCATACAGATTCTTTAGGTGGTAATGGTGCCTCCTTAGTTCAATTGCTGATTGAGTCAATAAATAAGCTTCAAGAAAGTATTGATCGTGCGGTATTTAGCGTTGAGAAAAAACCTGCACCAACCCCTGCAACCACCTCTGTACCAGCTCCAGTTAGCGTAAAACCACTAGAAGTGAAGCCTGCTACACCAGCTACACCTGCTGTGGCAGAAGCAAAACCTGCACCAACCCCTGCAATAGCTCCTGCAGCCACCTCTGTACCAGCTCCAGTTAGCGTAAAACCACCAGAAGTAAAACCACCAGAAGTAAAGCCTGCTACACCTGCTGTGGCAGAAGCCAAGCCTGCACCTGCTCCTGCAACGGTTTCTGCACCAGATCCAGTTAGCGTAAAACAACCGGAAGTAAAGCCTGCTACACCAGCTGCACCTGCTGTGGCAGAAGCCAAACCTGCACCAACCCCTGCAATAGCTCCTGCAGCCACCTCTGTACCAGATCCAGTTAGCGTAAAACCACCGGAAGTAAAACCACCGGAAGTAAAGCCTGCTACACCAGCTACACCTGCTGTGGCAGAAGCCAAACCTGCACCTGCTCGTGCAACGGCTCCTGCGCCAGCTCCAGTTAGCGTAAAACCACCAGAAGTAAAACCGCCGGAAGTAAAGCCTGCTACACCAGCTGCACCTGCTGCGGCAGAAGCCAAACCTGCACCAACCCCTGCAACGGCTCCTGCGCCAGCTCCAGTTAGCGTAAAACCACCAGAAGTAAAACCACCAGAAGTAAAGCCTGCTACACCTGCTGTGGCAGAAGCCAAACCTGCACCTGCTCCTGCAACGGTTTCTGCACCAGCTCCAGTTAGCGTAAAACCACCAGAAGTAAAACCAATAGAAGTGAAGCCTGTAGAAGTAAAGCCTGCTGCCCCCGCTGCACCTACTGTGGCAGAAGCCAAACCTGCACCTGCTCGTGCAACGGCTCCTGCGCCAGCTCCAGTTAGCGTAAAACCACCAGAAGTAAAACCGCCGGAAGTAAAGCCTGCTACACCAGCTGCACCTGCTGCGGC
>Ga0209188_1000663_pt1 | contig 32128 bp, 51 predicted proteins | sample C_130625_EF_Meta_FD_187307 | JGI IMG/M metagenome (GOLD analysis project Ga0209188, IMG submission 187307) | Freshwater microbial communities from Lake Croche, Canada to study carbon cycling - C_130625_EF_MetaG (SPAdes) (version 2) | ecosystem: Environmental > Aquatic > Freshwater > Lake...
TTTAGCAGCCTTACCCATCGCACCTGTTTGTAGTTCTTCATAAGTTTCATACTTGAGGTTACTTGGGTATTGCTTATCTGCTGGTGGGTAGACAAGATTATTTATGTCTGTTGTTAATTCTTTGTTGTTATTCATTATTACTTGCCTTTCTTCATAGCGGAGTTCTTCATCATTTTACCATTAGGCATCTTGTGCATACCTTGTTTTACTTCTTTGGCTTTTTGTGCTTTGGTTTCGCCCTTTTTAAGTTCTTTCTTTTTCATTGCTTTTGGTTCTGTTTTTTCGTAGGCTGCATAAGCCTTCATCATCTTAGGTGACATCTTTGCCATTATTATTACTCCTTAAAGGTCATTGAGATCCCATCGAAAGCCTTACCAGCTTCGTTGGAAAGTTTAACTGCTGCATCTATATCTTTGCTTTTTGTTGAACGTGGTTCTATGCCTTGTCTTGTAGCATCATAATAAGACTGTAGTTCCTTATCGTGCTGCTTAGCTGTAGGTATACCTCTGTGATTGGCAGCCCCTACGCTCAACTCTAGTTCGCTTATCTTGCAACCAAAGCATCCTTCAACATATAGCGGATGTGTTTGCTTTCTGTGTAGACTCATACTGGAGTTAACCAACTTCCGTATCCTGCAGCGGTAAGCACCCCTGCTTGGTAATCACTAATAGTATATTCGTGACCACCAAGGAAGTAGTAACTAGCCGCTGCTAGATCATCTTGGCTTGGAGTTAAAGTAATAGTTACGTTAGTTCCATTAACAATCAAAGTCTGTCCTCGTGGAATGTCTGTCATACTAGGAGCAATAGCTCCATCAATAGTTCCACCATTAAAGCGACGCCCAGCAAGACGTGAGTACTTGGTGTTTTCACCACGACCAGCGCCCCAAGTTTGCCACTCGTAAGGAGTCATTAACTTATATGCCATATCCAACCTTTCCTAAGTGACAGGGATGGGTTTGACCCCACCCCTGCCGTTGCACTAGCGGAATTATCCGTTTGTTGCGGCTGACTCAATGCGATAGAGCGCAGCTTCACGAAGGCGTGCAAAGCCTCCGAAGTAGTACCAACCGATTGTGCGGAAACGACGTAGTGCGTCAATCTCTGGACCGATAACGGTTGAGATGTCTGCAGCCTGTGCTTCAGCCAATGCTTCACGACCAGCGACAATTGCGCGGTAGTTGTTGGTAAATGTTACAGTACCTGTGTCAGCAACTGATGTGATATTAGATGCTGTCAATGCGTATGTAAATGTTGTTGTTGATGGTACAGACGCAAGTGTGTATGTACCGTTAACTCCAGTGTTAGTTGTAGCAGCAACTGTTACAATCTGACCTGTACCAAGACCGTGAGCAACTGCTGTAGTAATTGTTACTACGTTAGATGTCAAAGCAACGTTGGTGATAGTTGTTGTAGTTGAGATACCAGCAGCTAACTTTAGACCGTTAAGAACACGTGGTGTCTCAACGATGAAAGCGCCTTCGATAACTCCTACTGCGCCAGCAACGAACGGTGTACGTTCTACGTACTTTGTTAGTTCCTGGAATCCACCTGTACCAGTTTCAGCACGAAGATCGGCTGACTGACGTGGGTGTAGGTATGCTGCATATAGTTCGCCCATACGAGGCAATGCCTTGTTTGTGCGTAGTGATACAACAGCGTTGCGGATATCTGCAACTGTCATTGTGTCAGCAGATAGAATACCTGCTGAAGTTGTTGGAGTAGTTCCTGATGGACCGTTTGAGTAGATCACGTTTGTTCCTGCTGACAGGACCTGACCTACAACGTTATCAATAGAATCTGCTGCGTTGTATGCGATGATATCAGCTAGTGCTGAATCAACATCGTTGAATGAAGTTAGGTTTAACTTCTTTGTTGTTGTAACTGCTGAACCGTATTCGTTCAATGTTACTGTAACCTGTGAAGGGTTACCTAATGCAATGGAAGATACATCTGAAGTTTCTGTCAATGTAGAAGTGGCTTGTGCCAAGTCTGAATAGATTGAGAAAACAACTGATGATCCTGGCATTGCCTGTTGCACTGGCTTGACGTCGGCAAGTGAACGCATAACAGGAATGGAGCGAAGCGCCATTCTTACATACTGGTCGTATGCTGCTTGTACGAGGTTGCTGATCGTCGAGCTAGAGGTGGGGGTACCTGTTGGGATAGCCATTTGGTCTAGCCTTTCTGTTTTAGGATCGGATTAGAGTCCAGACAATCTAATAACGTCATCCAGTTCTTCTTTGCTGTTTGCATTCATTAGTTTTTGCATAATGTCTCCGTTATGTTCAGGTGATGCACCTGAATCGGCGGAGTTTGTCATACGCTTATATGCTGCTGCATCGGCTGGATTGATATTAGGTGTTGCCTGGGTTTGGCTTACTTCAATACCGAATACATCGGCATAGTCTTCAAGCCATTTAGATACAGACTCTTCAGTTGGGTCTATATCCTGTGGGATAAATGAAGCAATTTTGCTGTTTACCCCGCGACTAGCGAGGGCATCCTTTATTGCTCTGTCGCGCTGTCCCTTGCTGAGTGATTCAAACTGAGAGCGAAGCTCTTGTAGTTCTTTATCCTTCTGCTTTGAGGCTTTGCGTAGTTGCTTTACTAGGTCGTTAGATGTCGTATCTTCTGTTGTGAAGTCGTCATCATCCTCGTAGTCGTAATTGGACATAGTGGTCCTTCTCCCTATTAGTTGATTTGGCATAGGCCTCATATTCGTTTGGGGAAACGGTATGGCTCCTACTCCTGGTCTTGTTGTCGCTCCACTAGGCCAGTCGTTCTAGTGGCAGGTTTATTTATTTAGTAAGCGCCAGCACGATCTCGTGCTAATGCTCCAGATGAGATTCCAGATTGACCACTAAACGTGGCCTTCTCTAGTCCAGTTAATTTCTTGCGTTGCTTAGCTGCTTCAGCCTGTCCAGCAAGTCCAAAGACTTCTTGTTCTGCTGTTGTCTGAGTGTATGGGTTTTCTCCATAGATAGATGCAAGTTGTGAACCACGCTGTAATCCACCACCGATTGTTTGGAATCCTTGCTGTGCTTGTGCCTTGTTAATTCCAGCAGCACCTAATTCTTCAGCACGTGTCATACCAGTTTGCAGTCCTGCTTGTAGCGCAGCGCCACCAATCTCAGCAGCAGTCACCTTGCGCTTAATATCATTTAGACCCTTAGCTGGATCAAGCGTATAAGCCAAGATATCGCCATTGGTAATATCTGGATAATATGATTTGAGTGCTGAAAGAACTTCTGGGTTAGAATTAAGAACACGAGACTGTGCAGTTACTACACGATCTTCTAACTCTGCTGCAGATACATCATTGCCAATAAATTTTTCAAAACCTTGCTGTGTGCCCATTGAATCTTTGGTGTAGTAAGAAGATGGCAGTCCATAGTTACGCATAATGTTCTGGTACTGGTCCTCTAAGCCAACATATTCTGCTGGACTTAAAGCACGCAAACCTTGATTGATTCGTACTTGGTTTGCAGCAAAACGCTTCTTGTAAGCATCTGTTTCAGTTAAGCGAAGAGCAAACTCAGATGGTGATATATTTGAAGTAATAAGATCTTTCAATGGTGTAACCAAAGCACTAAGTCCATATTGGCTAAACTGTTGCAATAATAGATCATAGGCAGATTGACGATTTGCCTGTGCTGCTTCAGCTGTTGCTTTTGTCTGAGCTTCTAATATCGCTTTATCAGAGTTTATTTTACTAAGACTTGCTTGATAAGTTGCATAGGCTTGAGCATCTGTAAATTTAGTTCCATCAGTTGCTGTGTATGTATTTTCTCCAACAGGAGTTACTGGTGCCTTTGATGTAATAGCAACTTTTCCAGTTGTAGGGTCTACAGTTGCTTTCTTTGTTGGAGATACTTGATTGATAAGTTTAGATGTGCTTTCAGCACCTGCAACAGCATCAAGTTGTGCTTGAGTCTTTCCAGTTGTTCCTATTTTTTCTGTATAATAACGATCATCATCTGGTGTGTATGCCATTGCCTACCCCATAAATCCGAAGTCTTTAAGGACTTGTTGTGTAGCGGATGCTACTTCTTGATTAGCTTGCTGTGTGTATTGCCAACGATTATCTTTACGTAAAGCCTTTTGATAATCGTAAAGGTTCATTTCACCTTGTGGTGTGATAGCACTACGAAGTACTGGATCATTAAGGCTAATTGAATTTGGATCTTGAATTTCTAATGTAGCAGCCATAGTCTTCTTGTAAGGACTATAGATTGTTGCTAGATCAATACCATTAGCAATCATTTTCTTGACAGAATCAGGCTGACCTAATGCTGCAATATCACGAATTTGTTGCTTTATATTATCAACTTTTTCACCTTGATTGATTGCTGAAATCCAACCAGATAATTTATCACCAAAATCATTGTTAAGGTCTAAACCGTTAGCAACTGCTGTTTTTTGTAAATCAGATGCAGTTGTGCCAGCAGTACCAGTTATATACTTACCCTCTTTATTAGCACCAAACTTGAGTGCTGAATCAATTTGAGATGAACCAGTATAACTATTAGCAGTAATGCCTTTGTCATAAAGAGACTTTGCTAGAGCAGAGACTTCTTCAGGAGTATTGGATGCTCCAGTTTCTAAAATTTTGTCATTGATAATTGCTTCATACTCTGCAAGACCACGACCATAAGCGGTTGTCTGTTTGGCTTCAAGAATCTTAGTAAGATCATTACCAGCTGCAGCAATCAACTTATCATAAATCTTCTTATCACTAAGACGTTTTACTAAGTCTGGTGCTTCATTAAGAATTGTATCTGCTTCAGATTTAAGTGTTTTGTTCTTATCAATTGCACTGATAATAAATTGAACTGGATCTAAACCTGTAGTAGTTCTAGTTCCATTTGCCGTGTACTGAACCATTGTTGGATTCTTTGCTTGTGCTGCAGTAAGTGCTTTAGTAAAACTAGCAATTTCTTCTGGTGTAGCATTTCGCTTTAAACGATCTTGGAATACCTTATTGATTTCTGATTCAGCATCTGTTGCACTATAAACTGTTGAATAAACGCCTGTTGTTCCAGGAGTGCCTATCCCGGTTTTACCTGTACCAGCAGCTCCACCACCAAGACCAATGTCAGCAGTAGGTGCAGTAATAAAACTAAGAAGATCTGTTCCTTTAAGTGTTGCATTTGGAAGCATTGCACGATTACCGGCAACTGTACCCAAAGCCTTTTGGAAATCTAAAGACCACTTGCCATCAGTAGAACCTTTGTAAACTGAAGGAAAATTCTTCTTTAGATCAATCTGTGCTTTGGCAAGGATACTACTATTAGCAGGATCTGAAAGAAAAGTAATGATTTCATTAAGAGGTTTTTCAGGAACAGTTCCTGCGCCACTAGTACCGCCAGTAGTACCTTGAGCAATTACTGGAATTGCTACCTTTGGTGCAGGCAAAGCAGTTACCGCAACACCAGCCTTTTGTGCATCATCAAATGCTTGCTGTGCTTTTTGGTAAGCAGCAATATAGCCTTCTTGACCTTTATATCCAGCAAACTTTCCTTCTGCTTTAGCAAGTTCTTCAATAGCCTTGCTATATACAGATTGTGCTACCTTGCTTTTAGCAGCGGTAATCTTTGAAGTTTCGGCTTCTTTTTTAGCACGACTAAGTTCTAGGTTAGCAGCGTTCTTTGCCTCTTGTGCAGTCTTGTAATCTTCTACAGCTTTGTTATACAAAGGTTCTAGTTTTGCAATTGCTTCTTTATTTTTATTCTTAACTGCAAGGTTGTAGTCACGCTCAAGACCACCACGACCACCGGTACCATTAAGAATGTCATAGGCTTTTCTTGCCTTTTCGGAGGCAACGCCAAGCTCTTTCTGGAGTTGATCTAAACTCTTAGCCATTGGTTAGTCTCCTAGTAGTCTTCCGAATAGTACGTCATATGCCGCTTGTGTGTTTTCATTGTATTTTGCAAGTTGTTTCATTTGAGCAACAGTGTCATCTTTAAGCATTTTTGCTAGTTGCTGTGAACTTCCATATTGGTCATATGCCATTTTATTGTCCTGATATGTCTGATACAACTGTGACATTTCACGAAGTCTTGCTTCTGTCTTTGGACGAACATTAAGATTTTTTCCAAGCATTGCATTAAGTTCATCTAAAGTACGAAGACGATCAATAGCCTTCTGGCTTCCCTTTGAAAGTTCTTCTTGAACTAATGGACGTCCTGCAAAGAACACAGATTTCCACTGGTCAAAATCTTTACGCAGTTGTGTACGTTCATAATCTGTATAAGCAGTAGACAAGGAAGCATCAAAAGAATCCTTCTTTGTGTAATACTGGTTTAGATCCGCTGCTGTTTGAACCTCACGAAGGTAATCATCTACACGCTTGTATGTTGTAAGTCCTACGCTCTTCATAGCCTGGTAAGCATCCCAAGAGAATCCACTCTTGTGAGGGATAAGGAAGCCTGCAGCTGATGGGTATTGGTCGAACAGACCCTTATTTTGCAATACAAAGTTACCTGACTCAGCAGCATATCTTAATGGAGCAATAGTCTTCTTTTCTGTTTCAGTAATAGTAAATGGCATTTCATTTGGATAAAGTTCTATCCACTTAGCCATAGCAGCATTTACATCTCCTGGATACTGATTAAGTAAACCATTCCATAACTGCTTAAAGTTTGCCTTGCCATTATCAGAAATCCATTGTTCCATATCAGATTTAAGTTGAATCTGTGGTGAAGCAGGGACAACAAAGCCAAGTACAAATCGCATTGCAAGAATACTTTGTACAGTTGTTTTAATTCTTAGACGATAAGCCTCTTGTTCACCTGGTGTTGATGGAAGAAGATTGCCGTCTTTGTCGTAATTCTTTGGCAGTCCGTGACCTGATGCTTCTAAGTAAGTAACGCTTTTACGCCAGGCGCTTGCATATTGTGAGTTACGCTCATCTGTATTCATTGATGCGTATAAACGGTTAATATGTGCCGGTAAGATTGATGACAAGAACGGTTGTCCAGTTGCATACTTACCAAGTGCATAACCTTGAATAGTATCTGCTGCGCCCTTATCAATGTTGCTTACTAGGCTAGATAGAGTCTGGATACTAAGACCGGCAAGTGGTCCAGATAATGTTGGAACCATTGAATCTGGGTTCAAAGATGGTGTAAGCATCTTTAGCTGTGAACCAAATTGTATTGGAAATGGGACCTTGAACTGATCTCCAATACCTAAACGATCCATTGCATTTTGGACTGCGTTATATACAGGACCAATTCCTGGGTATACAAAATAGTCTTGACCTTGGTCATCCTTTTGTACCCAACCTGAGTGAGTAATACCTTCGTATGTTAAAGCACCCTTAACAATAGCCTCTGGGTTATAGCGAACTACACGGTACATACGACGATAAAAGTCTTCAGTTGCACGATAGAAACGAGCAAAGTTACGTGATGAGAAAGCAATCTGTGTACGAATCAATGGGTTATCTACATATTGTAGAACCTGATTCATAGCGCGTTCTTCAACAATTTTAGCCAATTCAACTTTTGCACGCTCTGTTGCAATAGTAATACCGGTAGTATTGGTTGCATCGATACCCTTTGTATGGGCATCAATCCACGCTTGCTCAAATCCATTTTCACGCATTTGCTTGCGTACTTTAATCATTTCTTCAATGACCATAGGTTGACGTGACATACGTGCGTTAGCCATACCAAGGAATGTCCAACCATTTGTCATCAATGATGACGTAATCTGACCAGCTTCTACAGCAGGAATAAGTGTTGGACCAACAATTGCGTGTGGAATATCATTTGGGTTAGTTGGAAGATCATCAATAGATAAACGTCCACTTACTTGATAGTTACCATATTTGTCGCTAACGCGAACCTTATTAAGAAGTTCTTGGTTAATCTCACCGTCACGCTTAACAAAGTGACTCTTAGAACGTTGAAACGCTAAGCGAATAATACCTTCTGAATCCATATCGTTTTGCAAACGAGCATCTTTTAAGAACTGCTTGCCATCTTTAGTATCAAGCCAAACGCGCATATTTTTAAGCGCCTTTGTTTCATCATCTAAATTAGCAATAGCAATCTTGCCTAGATCATCATTAGAGTAACGACCAATTTGCATAAGCCAAGAGTACATAGATGCTTCATCTTGTGGATTAAGAGCCTGTGGCTTGAACCCACGCTCACCTGGCTTCTTAACAAAGTTATCTTTAGAAGGTGCAATTTCTAATGCGTGTACACGCACACCCATTTGACGGGATAGATTAGTTGCACGAGTAATGTAATCATTACCGGTAACGTAGTTAAGTCCACCTTCAGATGCTACTGATAAGGCATTTTCAATGTCGCCAAATTGAAGTTGTTCTGTTAACAAATCAATTTCTTCTTTATTCATTGCGCCTTTGCCCATAGACTCACGGAAGCGATTGATGCGTCCTTCAGTTAAAGCACGAGCAAAGATCTGGCGTGATTGCTCTGTAATGCCACCTTGTAATTCTTTACTAAGGGTAGCAATTTCTGCTTGGTGCACAGCAATATCTGGATGACCTTTAGGTAATTCTTTAATTAGTTTGTTGATATTAGCAATCTCTGCTTTACCTGTTTCAAACTTAGTTTGAAGCTGTGTAAGTTCTCCTGTATACTTATCAACATCTTTCTTATTGACAAGACGCATTACAAGACCTAGTGGATTATCTGCCCAATTAGTATTGCCTTCTACCTTTTTAACTGCTTGAAGGTATGTGTTAATACGGGTTGAAAGTACGCGGCTCTTAGCCAATCCCCAAGGAGATTCACCAATTGCAAGGCTAACCATAAGATCTTCGCCTGCGTTACGAAGAGCATAACGAGGGCCAGCTAAAGTAAAGAATGACCAAGCACTAGTCATCTTGCTTGCAAGATCGCTATTGGCCACACCGATCATCTTCTGGAATAGACCATTACGTGATGCTGCACGGTCAATATCTGTAAGAGTTGGTGCTGCTACGAAGTTAGAAAAGTCAGATGGCAATGCACCCTTATCACGGAAAGCATCATCTAATCCAAAGATTGCATTAGTCTTACCAGTAAGTTGACGAACAATTTGCTGCCCTGGAAGAGTTGTGTTCATCCCACGGATCTCAGAAATGGTCTTCCAAAGTCCGTAGTAAACGTCCTTCTTTTTACCTACTTCTTCAATGCTATCAAATGCTTGTGCAAGCAACTTTGATTCACGTGTTGGTAAAACCATTACAGCTAGGCTATAAATTTTTTGTGAGGCATCTGGCGCTGTTACATCAAAGACATCGTCTTTGAACATAGGAGCACGTGAAAATGCTGCCTTGGCACGATCAATACGGTACTGAACATAGTCAGTTGAAAACCGTGCAATTTTCTTAGAAGGTGTTAGTGCAGTAACTTTATCAATAATAGCCTTTTGATTATTGATAATAGTTTCAGCAATACCATCTGAAGTTGATGCTCCACCAAACCACATATCATCTACAAGTTTTGGACCTACTGCATCTAGGCTAAATACTTTACGACCAGTAGTGACCGCTGCGATACGAGCCTGACGAAGTGGGTCCATACGAGGAATGATTACTCGCTGACGTCCTAGTTCACCTTTAAGCATTTCATCTAGTTGCTTAGTATTTTCAAAGAAAGCCTGTGCTGTTTTAGCATCCTGAATAGGAACTTTAGGAGTAAGAAAAGATTTGATAACTGAATCGCCAAATTCAGGAGCAAGTGTTGTTAAATCTCGTTTAGCAATAAGTGCTGCCTCTGGGCTTTTAGATGCTACAGCTTTTGAATAATTATTTAATGCTGCACCATATTGGTCCCAAAATGTAATTACCTGTGGGTTAGCAAATACTTCAGTAACTTTGTTGCCACCTACCACAACATCTAACGCATATTTGCTTACATCATAAGCACGCTTTGCTTTACCAGCAATAAGTAGTGGATCTGCAAGAACACGATATGCCGCATCAACTGCGCCAGAAACTGCCTTATAGAAAAGACCAGATCCTTCTAATTCTGCTGGAGTTACAAGATTTGCAACTTGACGTCCTGGAGAATACTTAGCAGCATTGACCGCATCAAGTGTATCTTGAAAGTTAGCACGAGCTGCTTTAATGTCTTCTGGGTTAATCCCCGGAATAACTTTATTAGTAGGATCTGCCAGCATCAGATACTTCTTTTGCTCTGGTGTAGCAGTTGCTAAAATCTTTGCAGGATCTTCTTGAGCAGCAAGACGCTGAGCAATATCTACTGCGTCATTTCCCCATTTAACCTTTGCATCAATGATGCGTGTAGGGCTAAAGACTTTATCGCCTTTGTCATTTGCAATAGTCCAGGCTGTTGAAAGGTCTACGCCTTGATCTGCTGCAATAGCACCAGTGCGATATGCACGAGTCATTACATCTGATACGTTACCAAGACCAGCAAGAACGTGACCACCGGCATAACCAATAGCATTGCCAAGAAGACCGCCTGTATAGTGCCAAGCAGTACCCAACCAACCACGTTGTGGTTTAATTGCTGGATCTTCGTTACCAAAATTCTTTTGTAAATTTTGTTGTTGTTCAGGAGTTAACTGGTTGTACTTAGCATTTGCTACACCAGATGGAAGATTAGAAAGTTCTTTATGAACTGTAAGAGACTTATTAAAAGCATCTAATTTTCTTTGATCTTCTGGCGATAACCCTGCTGCGAAAGCTGCTGCTTTTAGGCTATCAGACATCAGTTACCTTTCGCTAAGGCATCCTGATACAAGACAGCAATTTCACCTGTTGTGTCGTAAGGAAGCATCTTTGCTAAAGTATCTGAAATTTTTTCTGATGACTTAGCCATTGACAATACATTAGAACCAGCACCTGGTCCTATATCTACACCGTGTGTTACTGGTTCTCCTGGGCGTTGTGATGGATCAAATAATCCAACACCTGTTGGAGCTGCTGCCCCACCGCCTGTTGGGACTGTTGGTGCCTGTGAAAGCATTGGTGACTTAGGTGCTGTTGAAAGAGGCGCACCTGACTTATCTGCATTGTATGCAGTTGCATCACCATAAGATTGTGACTGGTATGAAAGATCAGTACGCTTCGAAAATGAGCCAGGACCTGATACACCCTGCATTGGGTTAGTGCGATCTTCAATCGCCATTTGTATCCTCCTGAATAGTTTCTAAATCTTGTGCGAAGTCATCCCAAATTTTATTAACTTTGGTTTCGCGGTTTGAGTGGTAAATTGATAATTCCATTAAAGACTCTGCAAGGTTTGTAATCACTTGACAGATATTGTAAATAAACTCTGTAAATATAACTAACGCATCAGTAGGACGTACTGGACGTGGCACTTCATTATTGTTATTCACGCCCAGTACTCCTGACTAATAATTACTTACCCTTCTTAACCATCTTGCCTGGCTTTGCAGCTCCAGCAAAAGGCATCTTAACATCGCCACCTTTTACCTTGGCTCCTGCTCCTGCTGCGCCGTGGATAGGCTTTGACATAGGTGCTGGTGCTTGTGATCCTTTATTCATATTTCACCTCCCTAGAAGTTATGCTGCGCCGCCGATTGATGCGAGCAATGATGCAATATCTGGCTTACCTTGAGGTGCGCCTTGTGGACCGCCAGCAGCAGGGGCTGCACCGCCAGGTTGTTCCATACTTGGCTGCAAGGCAGAGGCGGGAGCCATACCTGCTACTGGGGCTTGAGGTTGCATCGCTGCAGCCTCTGGCTGTGGCTCTGGCGCAAACGCCTTCTCCACAACATTTTCTATTGTCAATCCCTTTTGACGTCCCTTAATCATTTCTGCAAATGATCCTAGGATTTTAGAAGGGTCTTGTCCTTGTGCAATCATCTGTGGGATTGCTAAAGCAGTCTGTCCGATAGCTGCACGAAGAGCATCGCGCATCTCTTCGATGTCAACCTTCTGCTCTTCCTGAGTTACGTTAATCTCAATAGGAAGTTCACGACGAACATAGTCGCGTGAAATAAGTTTATCGCTACGCATCTGTAGCAAAGCTACTGTTGCGTTGTTTGGATTCATACCAGACATAATTCCGTAGCGAACATCTACAGTGTAATCACCATTGATTGCCTTGGAAGGAATGTATTTCATTGTGTAAGGTGTGCCGTCATCGACGCCACGGATTTCCTTGATGCGATTACCAAAGATCTTTTCATCAGTCTTAAAGCACAGTGCAATCAATTCAACAAACATATGTGCAAACTGTGCTTGTGCTGCCTTGATCTGTGTATCAAAACCAGCCTGTAATGCTTGTACACCACGGCCTGTAACGATAGATGCGTCTGTGTTACCGCCACGAGTTTCAGGATAACGAGCACCGGTACGTAGTTCACGCTCAAGGACCCCAGATTCTGCAAAGATTCCAGGTGGTAGATCTAGTGGAACACGACGGATGTTCTGTGGCTGGGATGAACGCATAATAGAATCTGGTCCAAGGGCCAGTTCTTGTACATCCTGTGGAATAGCAATAGGTGCTTGAATAGATTTTTCAGCAGCCTGAACCTGAAGTACTGCAAAGCGTGCACGAGCAAGTTGTACACCGAGCACATCATCATACTGACCACGTGCTTCACCATCGATAGATGGGCGCATTGCAACGCGAACCATACATTCACCGATTGGGTTTGGCGTATTAGATAGAACTAAGTTCTTACGCTCTGGTAGATAGATCATATCTTGGTCTTTGTCGTGGTAGCGAACTAAAGATAGATATGGAGAACCTGGTGTGTATTGGTTTCTACCTACGATGTCTTCGTAGAACTCTGGGTACATAGATGCCAATGTCTGTGCATCCATACCAACGATCTGTGTTAGAGATAAGCAACGACCAAAGCGGTCAATCTCTGGGTATGAACCAAATGGGTTAAGCATTTTCATAATTGGGTTGTTATTCTCGTAATCGAGTTCAACGCGACCAATCAACATACCGTAAGTGTTGTACCAATCTGCACCTACGTACATTTGTGTACCTAGTTCAGATCGATCTACATAGTAGTTTGCAATACGTGTACGAGTATCTGCAGCTTTACGAGCAGAATCAGATACCATATTAGAAGCGGTACAGTTAAAAGATGGAAGTGGTGCCATTGATTCAGCAAGGTCGCGAGCAGAGACGTCGATGATATTTGCGACGAGAGGCTTTGGATATTCCTCTGAGAACATAGCAGGGTAAACCTTGCTGATGTCTCCCTGACGCACTGAAAGGACATCACGCATACGACCATCACGCGCTGCGTACTTGGTCTGTAAACGAGATACCTTAGCGGTGACCTCTTTAATTGTTAGCACTAGTAATCCTTAATTAGTAAGTTAAGCCAGCGACCTTAGTTGGCCATTCGACCTTGTCTGTTGCAAGAGCCTGCGCTTTACCAGCTGCATACTTGCGATCTACTTCTGGGTTCATCTGTGGTGTCTTTACAGCACCCTTATCGATGTAATCTTCTTCTACAGCTTCTACCTTGTAGCTTGGATCTATTGCCATTGTTGTTCTCCTATTAGATGAATGTCTTATGCTTTTCTGCCAACATCTCATCGATGTTAACAACAATTCTTTTTCCCATTTCAGCGCGGGATAAGAAAGGATTCTTTAAGTGGTGCGTTGCGTACTGACCGTAGTTGAGCATCTCACGTGCTCTGATCTCACAGAACCACAGCGCCATCACCATATCGGTCTTGCCTTTAGTAGTTGGCGTCCAGGTTACAAGTTGTTCAATCAGAGATTTAACGTTTTCTGTTTGGTCACTTGGTAAATGGATTAAGTTATCTCTATGGTGCTTACCATCTGGTTGCTTAGTACCAAACAGTGTTGCCATAGATGCCACACCGAAACCGGTATCCCACTTGTTGGAACCGGTATGGTGTTCACGAAGGATTACACCACGTGTTGCTAGGTGCTGACGGATACCTTCGTCTTGCGTTAAGAAAGCCTGGAAAGCGTTCTTCTCAATAATCCACTCACTGGGTCCGTAAAGAGAAGTCCAGTTAATAATAATGTCGCGGATCTGCTGAGGCGACGGTCTAGTAATTTTCATAACGTCCACGATGTAGCGTTTAGATGTAGCGCGATCAATGGCGTAGCAAACAGCGGCGGTATCGCCGACAATTGCTGGGTCCATACCGCAGATATAGGTAAAGCCATTCAAATCTTTAGGATGACCGGGATGGCCCATCTCAAGGCGACCAGACTTACGCATACCGTCAATAGATCCACGAACACACACAGGATCAAAGGCTGCGTTTTCAGATACGTCCTGCTGTTGATAGATCAAAGCCCAGGTACTAGTATCCATAGCTTGGCGTTCGTTGTATAAGTTACGACCAGACCAACGGGGATATAACCCGTCCTCGTCCTGTTCGTTTATTTCTTGTCCATCAAAGGGAGCATCTGACTTAGGCCATAGGGTAACCCACTTGTCGGGGTCTTCATCTGGTTCAAGTAATGCTGGCATAGCAAGGTAGGTCCACGGAACAAGACCGCCCGGATAGCGGTCTTCTTGGCGTAGCTCGCGGTACAGGTCTACTGATGCAACGCGGGTTCCAATAATGATTAACTTACCAGTAGGGTTAAGACGGGATCGCACGTCTTGGGTAAGCCACTTAATCTGTCGTTCAAAGTCATTAGCGTTAGACATTGTGACTGCGTCGTCTACAATAATCATATCGGCACGCTTACCGTAGATCTGACCACCGATACCGACAGCCTCGATGTTTGGGTCTTTTTCACTGGACTCACGAAGCTCATCACCAAAGGTGACGCGGGTTGCTTGCCAGGAAGCGGTCTTAGAGTTAAACCCTACGCCAGCAGCATAAGCACTTTGGAGGTCTGCATACATAGGATGCGTTAGTCTTTGCTTGATGGCGTAGAGAAAGTCAGCAGCTAGTCGCTGGGTCTGGGACACAATTAGAACACGGAAGTTGGGATTGCGTGCTACTTGCCAGGTGACGTAGTCAACTGTAATGGTCATTGACTTGGCGTGGTTAGGCGGAATGTTTACAAGGATGCGGTTATTAGCCACACCCTTTTCAAACTTCATACTGGGATGTAACCATCTTGGCTCTCTGCCTTCGATGACATCTACAATGTTCATCTGGTGCGGAAAGGTCCGGCTGTGTAGGAAGCGTTGACGAAATTCTTGGAATGAGATGTCGTGGACATCCCCGCCTTGGAACTGCTTGTCCTTCAAACCCAAACGGGTTCGGTCAATCTTGTCTGCAAAAACTTTGTCGGTACGACGGTAGTACTCATAAGTCTTCATAGACTTACCAGCTGAGCCGCAAGCGGCGTCAATGGTCATACCTTCTGCTACGCATCCTAAGATGATGCGCTTGGCTATATCTGCTGAGTTCTCAGCCACTTAGATCTCCTAGTACCGGACGGGCCGGAATAGATTTCATTTATACTAGGGAAGTTGATTATACTGGGCATTGTCTCACATAGTGAGATCTACTAGTAGATAGAACTCACCCTACTAAAAAGCACCGCAGCGGGAGTAAACTCCCGAACAAGCTACAGCGTAGTGAGGGGTAAGTACCGCTTCGGCCTAGGGGCCTACGCGGAGGGTTTAACCCCGTAGCGTAGGGTCGTAAACTGGACCTCTTCCCCACTTTACTCCCCTACTATATATAAGGCAGGAAATTTTAACCATTTCCCGCTTTTGGTACTGTGACCTTACTCACACATACTATAACCGCAGGTCAGAGCGGTATTGATCCCAGCTGATTAGGGAGATTCACTTTAGGAAATATATTTATTTGGGGAGTATACATACCACCGCGCTGCTGGTTTAACACCTGGGGTCGCGGTTTTCGGGGCAGACGGGGCAAGGTTGAGGGTTGGACACGGCAAGGGCAGACTGTCTACGGTGTTTTGCTAAGCATAGACGGGCTGACAGTACCCTCGGCACACTCTTACTCTCTCCCCTAATTGTTTAACTATGCGCTAACCCTTGCAGCTTTAACCCTTGCAGCTGCTAACCGGTGACCTAATCGCCTAACCTTGTCCGGTGATCTAGTGCCATAACCCGCTAACTATTACCCGCTAACTATTAGACATAACGCGCCTAATTGTCTACCGTGTTAGGCCATAGATCGTTATCTAATCGTTACCTAAATAAGTCACTAAGTTAGACATAACGGTATAGTACGTGGTATTTTACTCTCATAGAGCTAAACACTTACATAATCAAGCTCTATGGATAAGGGTTAGAACAATGGCTACAACACTACATCTAGGCGATTGTCAAAACGATTGCATTATCTGCGAACATAACTATCACAATGGACAGGACATCTGCGATGTCTGCGGTAAAGACTTTACATCTAAGACAGAATGGAGAATTGCATAATGACTACCTACGACGAGATTATGGAAGAGATCAAGCAAGAGATTGAACAGGGACAGGATCTAGACTCTATCAAGGATCGTGCCTATGAATACGTGGACAATTATGTCCCTGTTTATAACAATAGAATTATAGAAGAGTGGCAAGAGATGCCGGGAGATTACGACGATAGAGGATCTGCAGAACTAGGCCATAGAGAAGAGGTTACCATCATCGGCCTAATGACATCCGACTTATACATCTATTACACGGAGCTTGTTGATCTAGTGCTTAGCGATCTAGAAGAAGAATTGGAGAGTGTAGAGTAATGAAATACCTAACCCGTCGCGGATGGATTGTTCTTGTTATCTTGCCCGCGCTTATCGTAATCGCCGGGCTTGTGTGGATCTCCGGGCACGTGTGGTACGTGCCTAGCGATACCGGCGGACACTATTGTTTTGACACAATGGTCAATTGTTACGCCGATAGCTTTCACTAGGTAGGTGACTATCCTCTCCCGGGCTATCCGGGAGAGAGGTAGCCGGTACCTAGCCGGGAATTACTAAGAGAATAAGGGTTAAGTAATGAATAAGAAGACACACGTAAAGCTCGTGGACATAGAGACCCGCGAGGTAATGGGAGAGGGAGACCTCACCCCTGCAGCTGTTAAGCGATTGATTAAGCATTATAAGACTTTTGGATACTATTTAGAGGTGGTGGCGTAATGGCTAAGTTAGAGCTGCTAGTAGAGCGCGACGGTAATCACATCCTAGGCAACTTTTGGCGTGTAGTTGCGTACAAGGGAGAGAGCAGACTAGGGGAGAAGATTTACGCCGGTTACACTAAGCGCGAGGCTATGTCCCTAGCGCGTAATTACTTTACAGGGAGAAAATAATGCGTAAAGTCTTAGAAAATGGGATAAACGTCTGCCTACCTTGTGGAGACGGTTTAGATGGTGCAATTATAGATTATGAGATAGAGAGAAACGAAACAGATCCCGATTGCGATGTCTGCAATAAGTAGCGGTAGAGTACGGTAGGCTTGTTATCCTTTCCCGCGGTAGCGGGAGAGGGTAAGAGGTAGATCGCCTCAACACTAATAAGGGAGAAAGTAAAATGAAAGTAACCTGTAAAGAGAGAGAGCTGCAAAGCTACGTTAAGAGTATAGAGATTGAGGTAGAGGGAGAGACTTACCTTGCAGACCTTACTTATGATAGTTACAGCGGATACACGCTGCAATTTATTAGTAAAGAGGGAAAGATAATTGACTCTCCGCAATGGGCATTAGACTATGAAAAGCAGATCGAACCGGGGCATTGGCGCTCACTAGAGTATGACTTAGATGAGGCCAGCGGTAATTGGGAATTCGTAACCGACGTAATGAGACAGGAGATCACACTATGAAATACGAATGTGAAGTGTGCGGACACGGTGAGTACCTTGTGCTTGTGATGAGCGTGGGAGACGTAGTGTGCGAGGGCTGCGGACAATGGCAAGACGCAGAATTTAACGACGTGTGGGAGAGAGTGAGCTAATGAGTTACGAACCCGATTGGAATGACCCTGTATTTTATGCGGAAGAATTTGAGGACACTATTAAATGCTTTATCTGCGGTGACCCGTTAGATCGAGATGACATAGTGTGGGCAGATGAAGAGGGGCAGATAGGGAAAGAGGGCAACGATACAGCGTGGTGCGTACCGTGCTTACCATCAGAAAAGGGAGACAACAATGAATGAAGAATACCTACGGGCTAAGTTTAACTTATGCCTAGATCAATCTGAGAAAAACATCAAAGAGGAAGACATAGCCAACGCGATTAAGAACTTAGAGCGTGCCAACAGGGCAATGGCTCGTATCTTTAACTTAGAGGAGGAAGAGAATGAATAAGGTAACAGGCTTTACTATCTTTAATAAGCAAACAGGACAGAAGTTAGCAACGCTTCCCTTAACTATCCCTATCGGTGCAACAGTAGAGGCGTACGAGAGAGACGGACACAGCGTGAGCTGGGGTTGGGAGGAGAATAATGAGTAACATCTACACCATACACCCACCAAAATCTGATCTAATCCTATTCTATGAAGTCTTGACACCCAACGGAGAGAATGAATGGGGAGGGGCGAACGCTGAGCACGCTATCGAATGGCTATCTCGTGCTCCCTCCGGCTCCCGAGTGCTAGTATCTGCTTGGGATAGTGATGAGGAGGACGCTCATCTAGTAGGTCAAACGCTAGACATAACAGAGATCGTGAGGGCAGCTAGTTTATGAAAGAAGTCAGTGGCAAACAAGCCATTCATTACCGTAATTACAGACGGGCGAGAGACAAAGCCTTAGTGCGCCTTGCTCATCTGTATCCAGACACGTATAAGCAACTGCTTGACGAACAAAGGAGTTTTGATGAGCAAGAAGGCACTACTTGGAGTATTGCTAGTGATAGTAAGCTCACTATTACTACACGCACACGTGCGAACGCCGTCCCTGATGTCGCAGGACGTACCGATTATGAAAGCGCGGACGAAGGCAACTATGGAGGAGAAGCGTGAGAACAAGGCACTTACAGTTAGTTACGCATACGCACTCGGTTACAGTAAGAAGCAAGTCTCTTGCCTTGTCACCTTATGGACCGGTGAGAGCAGGTTTGACCACCTCGCAGACAACAAGCGATCAACAGCTTACGGAATTGCTCAACTGCTTGGAGAGAAAGATAGCGATCCTAGTATCCAAATCCTCCACGGTATTAGATACATTGGAGCAAGGTACAAAAGCAATTCGTGCCTCGCACTTAGACACCACCAACGAAAACACTGGTACTAGTGAGACTACTTGATCTTTACTGCAAGGCAGGGGGAGCAAGTAAAGGCTACGCTGATGCCGGTTTTGAGGTAGTGGGCATTGACATCAAGAAGCAGAAGCGTTATCCCTATTAGTTCATACAAGCAGATTGCTTGGAGATACTGCAAGACTTAGATTACTTACGTACTTTTGATGTGATCGCAGCTAGCCCACCGTGTCAAACGCATAGTGCAACTAAGCACTTGCGTAATGCACAAGGCAAAAGCACGGACAAAGTAGATCTAATCCCACAAACAAGGGAGAGTCTTGTTGTCAGTGGGGTGTCTTATGTAATTGAAAATGTTCCGGGTGCGCCATTGATTAACCCGGTACAGTTTTGTGGTTCATCTTTTGATCTAAAAGTACGCAGACATAGACTCTTTGAGTCTAGTGTGCAACTAACAGGTTCAGTATGTGACCACAAAAAGCAGGGAAAGCCAGTTGGTATCTACGGATCTATGCGTGATGAAATTCCGGGGGGGGGCACACTGCAAAGACAATAGAGCAAGCACGTGAAGCAATGGGTATTGACTGGATGATCTGGGGTGAATTAGTAGAAGCTATCCCACCTGTGTATACTCGTACCATAGGTAAACAACTAATAGATGTGTTAGGTTTCTAACCCTTTCCTAACAAAACAAAAAGCCCCTGTCGGATAACCGGCGGGGGCTTCTTGCTAGCACTCTATCAGGCGGGATTGCCTGCAAGAGGAAATAATTATAACTTGCGTATCCAGACTTGTAAACCACTTTCCAGTAACTCATACTCACCAGCGTGTCGTTCGAGGAAGAGATCGATGCCTAGCTTGGGAGACTTAGAGGCAGGCAAGTGTTGTCCCCATTGGTAATCATCAAAGGCCATAATGCCACCAGGTTTTAATAAAGGCCACGATAATTCAGCATCTAGTAGTGCACCAGCTGCGGTGTGGTCTGCGTCTATGTAAATAAAATCAAATAGATTACTGCGCTCTTTATTACTTATCAAGAAGTTGTAAGTGTTGTTACGCGCAGATCGCACGTTAGGGTAAGGTTCCATACGCTTCTTGTAGAACTCGTAGACATCACTAAAACTAATAGACTTATGTACCTCTTCATCGCTGCCATACCAGGTATCAACATCAAGCAACAGAGTATTTTCACCAGTCAAAATATTATCCAATAGCCATACGCTGGCGTCACCTGTATACACGCCAAGCTGGAGGAACTTCAAATTATGTTGGCCCGCTAGCGGAAATAGATACTTTCTAAAGTTAGGCTTAGCGTATGCGCTAAACCAATCGGGAAAGTCAGTCATCTTTGCCCCAGCCAGTACCCTTGAAGGTGATGGTAGGTGCATCCCACTTGCGTATCATTGGTATGTGACAGTCAAAGCAGGAAGGAGTCAGTGCCTCATCTGTAATCTTGCGTTCAATTGTTAGTTCACTCTTGCACTCGGTGCAACGATAGTCATACATCATAAGCGTACTGCCTCCTCAATAGGTAGATACCCTACCAACTTACTTACTTTATTAGAACGTGCAAACTCTGTTGTCGCTGGCATCCAGTGACTTACCCATTCAGGTTCTGGTACATCCATTAGGTCAAAAGAAAAGACACCTAACGGTGTCGAGTTAATGTAGAACGGGATGAGATCTCGCTCAGCAGCCTGCGTTATGAGCTTGCGATACTTCATCTCTTCAATCAGTAACGTGGGATAGTGAGTGTGTCTGCATTTGAGTTCAATGTAATGACCTGCTGCTTGCGAGATACAGTCAAAGGAGTCAAACACACCTGGACTTTTTACTAGATCTGAATACAGGTCTGCTTTAAGATAGTCAAAGAGTTCTTGTTCTTTCATTTCCAGGGTGTCTCCCCACCTAATTGCTTCTGCAAAGCACGCAGTGCGTTGATGCACCTGCGATCAGCGGTAGATACTGCACACTCTAGTAACCCTGCAATCTGTGCAAGGGTAAGACTCTCGTGATGACGCCAAGTAAGAAGCTGTTGCTCTTCCTTATCTAACTTGACATAACCCTTCTTGATGTCTAACAAGATAGCAAGTAGGTTGCCGCCTTCGGCAGGAGATGATGAGCCACGTGGCTGACCATCCTTGACCATCTCTTGTGCTTGTTCTAATACTGTTCCGTCAATGACTGATGCAATAACAAAGGGTAGTAACTGAGCAAGCGTTGCACGCTCATAATAGACTTCATCATTTGTTTGATAGCCAGATCTACTAGCCTTCTCCTTGCGTGCGTAGCGTTCTGCTACACGTAGCATCTGCCAAGCAATCTTCTGCTCATTGTGCCTACGCTTATCAGTATCAGGTTCACTGAGTTGATCGTTGATGTATGAAGCACGAGTCAGTGCCCAGTTGTAGCACTCTTGCTTGATGTCATCACGCTCAACAAACTTGCCATAACGCTGAGATACAGAGTAAGCAATGCTTGGAACTATGTCATAAATAGACGGGTTTAATTCAGTCACAGTCTGGTTCCGGAACCTCTGGCCATACGCCATCTAGTACCATCATTGCAATAGCTGAGTAGTTCAGTAAGTCTAAGAAACTATCACGTAAGGACTCATTGCTTGGTTTAACACCTGAGTCTAGTAAGTTGTTGATGCGTGCGATCTTGTCCCACATACGCACACGCAAACCATTGAGCGGTCCACCAGGTGAGTGAGCAATGTTCTTTGGGCCGTAGTCGTGGTGCTTACGCACCAGCAGGTTACCTGCTTGGTCCATAATGCGCCACACATCTGTTATGAAAGCTGCATCTATCTTGTCGGTGTAGGCCGTATTAACAAGGTCTCTGTTTCCATATTGATCTCCAGGATCTGGAAGCCCATATGCTGTAAAGTCTGTACCATTTGTAGCCATTCGTCTCTACTCACCTATCTTCTCACCTACTAGCAAAGCACGTGTGGCATCTGCCCCGTGTGCTAGGTAGTAGTCGTTGATGTCCATACCTGGTGGTAGTGTAACAATTTGTGAGTTCAATATCTCATTCGCCACGCGCTTGCTGAACTCAGCTCCAGGATTAGACCCGTCTTCTTTAATGTCGTTATCTCCTACTACATATATAGTTTCATAACCGCCAAAGAGTTTGGCAAAGTGTGGCTTCCAAGCCTGCACTCCAGGTACACCAACAGCTGGGATACCGAGCACTCCACTAGTAATGACTGTGTCTAACTCACCTTCGCACACCACAATGTATGGTGACATAACAGTTACATCAGTGACGTTATACAGGTGTGCCTTCTGCCCAGTAGGGCTGCCATACTTAGGCTTGGCATCATCTGTTCGTCTAAACTTAAAGCCTACGCAACTACCACTGGCAGTAATGTAGGGAATAGAGATCCATCCTTCGTGCATCTCGTGACCGTTAGCAGGGTCAACAACGGTACCTAACTGGTAGCGTGCAGCTACACGTTCAGAGATCCCACGTTCGTCTAACGCGACTAGAACTTCTGGAGTTATTTCCTGAGCGTATCGTTGCGCCGCTTCCAGTAGCGATTTCGACTGCACGCTTGAGGCCATCGTTAAACTCCATATTCTCTAGTATGCACACCAAGTTAGCAGCGTTACCGCCCTTACCGCAGGTGTGACAGAAGTATAAATTATCTACAGTATTTATGACCGCACTCCTGCGGGAATCACTGTGCAGTACGCATCGCACTGAACAGGACTTACCTTCTCTTACTTCACCGCCATAGTTGGCAACGATTGGTCCTATGGGGATTGAGTTTGCATCAACGGCACCTTTGAATCTGCCCGCTTTACGAACCCTGGACCAGTTTTGTGCTGGCATACGCACCCCTTATCATCGCACTTATCGTGCCACTGAGCTGAACGCCTGTAATGGGTAAGGCCGTTCTCTTCTCCTGCCTTATGACAGTTCTGGCAAATCATATTCTTCTACCGCTTCTTCTGCGTCTGCTTCTTTTAATCTTTCAAGCAACTCTGCATCTTCTTCTTTGATGATTTCAATTGCTTCTGCTACTGGTACAACTTCTTGTACCGCTTCTGCTGGACCTGTTGATGTGCTGATAATTCCTTCTGGTACTGGTGTCATTGTTTTTCCTTTAACCACTCTAAATGGATAGATCCTTTTTCTATATGTCGTTTGATTAAAGATTGTAAACCTTTTTCTGAACTACCTATAATCCTAACGCCACAATTGCAAGCCTTTGAATAGTGCGGTGGTTCACTATAAGTATAAGTTCCTTCGTTCATTGCTTCTCCTTTAGCCATTTCCATCGTTCAAAGCGAACGATTTGTCTTATTGATCCTGCTGATATATTAAATTGTTGTGCAAGTTCTGGAACATTACTTGGACGTGCTCCGTTAATACCTGGTTTGTAGTGCTCCCTGATATAAAGGACATCTTGTTCTTTCAACTTGCAATTACCGTGTCTTTCGCCACGCCAATCCTTGTGCCTATTCTTAGCAACCATATCTTTTGAATTATCTTTATGAGTTCCAACAGATAAATGGTTTGGGTTTACGCACACTTTTACGTCGCACTTGTGCATAACTACCATCCCTTGTGGTATTTCACCAAAAGTAATCTGATAGGAATACCGATGCGCCCCAGTGTTTCTATAGTTACCGTAGCCTGATTTAGATACACCGCCAGTCCAAAGCCAGCAATCATTTTGCTTATCAACTTTAGACCAAAAGATATCTACCTTTTCAGCTTCGGTTTTTTTCTTTCCTAGCGTAGTCATTGTTTACCTTTCAACCATTGGTCAAGTGATTCAATGACCCAAGACTTTTCTATGCCAGCGTTGCGACGCTTAACTACAACGTAATGCAGTGGTACTTCCCCAATACCTCTTGCCTTCGCGTAGTTAAGCGCCTCAACTTCTGCTTGCCTCCAGAACTCCGGCAAGGAAAGGGTTGCCGTGTTCTTGAGTTCTAGTATGTATGTCTTTCCGGAGACAACACATACTAAATCTCCTTCGTCATCTTTGCCTGCCAGCCTAAGTCGTTCAGCTAGCACACCAAGACTACGAAACCATTTCATTACATCTATCTCAAAGGCTGCCCCTTTGGCTTTATTGTACTTCGGACTGCTCATCTTTGCCCGTGTCATAGATGGCTTTGCCGTCTTTATCAATCTTAATCTTAAATACTTTCAGTTCAATCAACGCCATTACTAGGTTAGCCATATCAGCTTCTAATTGTTTGATGCGCTTCTTAACATACTGGATCTCTGTGTTACTCATTGACCTATCGCTTTCTGCCACTCATCAATTGGCGTATAACTACCATCATATCCATTGCGTACATCTTTACCTAACATTGTGCCATACGCATCTTTGTCAGAGATCTGACAGGCAGCATAGTTGGCTACCAAAGTTACATAATCAGAAGCATCTGCTGTGTGCTTACCAAAGCGGTTCTTCACCGCTGCTATGTTGAGATCACCACTGGCTGGGTCAAAGCCTAGCGTTAGGATTAACGCTGGCAACTGACTGACCTTACCGTGGATAGCACGTCTTGCTGGTGGTCTAGTAGGTGAACCATACTCAGACTGTTCAGAGACGTGGTGCAGTACCAGTACACAGGCTTCGGTCTTGCGTGCCATATCGTGAAGCTCCATCATAATCGCACGCAAGCCTGCCCATTCATTATCTGTTTCTGCTGCTACGTTCATTAAGTTATCTATGACAATTAGTTCTGGAGCAATGCCATAGAGTTCAACGTATGCCTTGATCTCTAACTCGATATCATCGAGTGACGGACTAGAGTCAAAGACCCACTTGATATGACTTAACTTCTCAAAGTGTTTGTCATAGTAATGGGAGTTACCAGATAGGTTCTGTTCAACTGTTACCTGGTTGTGACCAGATGTATGTGCAGCAGATCGCAACATTACTGTTGCTGTGTCTGTATCTGCTGAGAAGAACAAGGTAGGTACTTTTGCTCTGATGCTGTAGACCAAAGCAAACATAGACTTACCTACGTTGGGAGCAGCAGCTACCATACACACTTGCCCTCGTCGAAACTTAATCTGTTTAGGTACAAGATCTTTCCACACATCCGGCAGGGGAGTTGCTTTGGTGAGGACTGTTCCCCACGCACGCTGTAAGCTAAGCATTAAACTCCCCAAATGGAATAGTGATACCTCTTAGTGTACGAATCCTTGCTCTCTTGCCGTGGGTTAATCCACCCCAGATACCAAAGCGTTCGTTTTTAATTCCCCACTCAGCACACTCTGTTTGGTGTCTGCAGTTACCACAAATAGATAGAAGTAAATCAATCTCTGGTGGTTTCTCTGCCTCTGGTGGGTAAAATAGTTCTGTATCTATACCTCTACAGCGTGGATCCTCGAAGTTCCAAGGCCCTCGCACAGGTTAACGAACCCAGATAGTCTCGCACTTATCTGGTGAACCCTTTGGAGAGTTACACATATAACCCTGCCAAGGACCCTTAGCTGATGTTCCTGACTTAAATGCCATTGGTCCGTGCTTACAAGACTTAGACCCTGGTGCTTCAACATAGTTAGTTATAGGTGGTGCAACAACTGGTGGGTTTTCAAACTGCTTTGCAATCTGCTCAACCGTGCGTACTGGTACTGAACCTAGTTCTGCTGATGTTGATTTGATAAGTGATGCAACCATTGATAGATCTGTTAGACCTGTTTCCAAGTCTTTGATATCTGTTGCGTACAAGTTGATGAGCGATCCATCGCCTGTCTTAAAGTTCACTTGGAACTTTGTGTTTTCGTTTGCAGCCATTTACTTTCCTCCGATAGTTTTGATGTTAAGTCGTACAGATTCGTTACCGACAACCTTCGGTACAAACCCTAGAAGTTTCTCAACTTCCTTTGCATCAACTGTTTCTCTACCTTTAACAGTAGACCAGCTGATTTCTACACCACTAGGTGTTACTCCAGTAGTACCCTCGAAGGATGCCTTCAAGGAATCTTTTTCTTTTTCTAGCTCTTTGATCTTGCTGTCCAACTGTAGATACAGCAGTGCGTTCTTGTCAACTGCTTCGTCCTCAATAACTATTTCACTAAGGACGATACGTTCTTTTTTTAAGCCACCACATCCCATAGTCTCAGACTCATCATAGTATTGGCAGTAGTCTTTACAAAATGATTGGTCTTTCTCAGGCTCTGGCAAAGTTTGACTTGCCTTGACATTTGCTAACCACTCAAGTGCTTCTAAAGCGATGCTTTCATCATAAGGTTCTGTATGTACCTTGACATCTTTCTCAGCACCATCACGAGCAATAGCAACAAGGTTAACCGTTTTAACATTGTATCCATTCTTTGATAGTAAGTATCCATAAACCTGTACCTGCCAACGCTGTTGCTTGGATGGGAAGTAACTCAGGTTCTTTATCTTGCTGGTCTTCCAGTCAATGACAGCACCGGTGCTAGGTATAAATAAATCTACGTGTGCTTTCATATCACCATAAGCAACAGAGGTTTCAACTAAATACTCTTTGCCTTCTGGATCTATGTGACCAATAGCCTCTTCAATTGCAGCGTGAATAGCAGTACCCATAATGGCAGCCAGCTTTGATTGGTTCTCATTGGTATGTGGTTGTGCATTTAATCTGTACCAGACCTTGCGCTTGCAACTACCAATCTCTGATGGACCAACCTCGGTCTGCATACTGCGGTCACGACTTGCATCTTTGTTATGCAGTACGTGCAGCAGTAATTCCTTTGGATCTTCTATTGCCACTTGCGGTCATCCTTCCATTGCAACCAGGTATCAAAACCATAAGCTGCTATGAAACCAATTACAAAACCAATAGCAATTCCTATTAACATTTCAACTCCTCTCTTGGATCTCTAACTGTATGGGTGGACTGGTATTGATGTCAAGAACCGACGCGATCTTTACTGCCTTTTCTGCCGCTATCTTTGCCATCTCTGGTGTTCTGTACATTTTGCTTTCTAATCCGTACAAAAACCCCAGCGCATAGTTACCACCTGAGCCTGATGCAAACAGACCACGCTCACTAGTATTAAAGGACAAGTCCCCGCCTACTGAGAATAAGTTGGCATCAAAAGACAACAAGAAAGCAAAGTTCATTTCCTTCTGGTCTGGTTCATAATTATTTTCTTTGAACGCAGCTGACATACTAGGCAATAGTTTCCCACCCATAAAACGCACAGGATCTTCACCACGATATAGCGGTGGCTTCCACGAGTACGCAAGGATATCGCCAGGACGTGAATCACCGGTTAGACCTAATAGGTATTTACCTACCCAGATTATCTTAGGAGTTTCGACCGAGATGATACGTTGATCGCCATCAGTAATTTGCGAGTCAGCTGCCATTACGACGAAGTCGTTACTAGAGATCCCTACCAATGTTGTCATAGTTACTAGTCTACTACGGCGTGTCGTAAGACACATACTAGGCTCGCCGATTACAATATGAGCGATAGCGAATTTACAGTGGCCCCTTACGGGGCCGAGGCTTTAGCCGAGAGGCGACCGACCCGCAGGAGGGAGCCGTGCCGAGCAATATGGTACTCCGTCTACTCACCCTGCCAAGAATGAACCGCAGGCGCAAGCCCTACGATGGCATTAAAGAGCCTTACGGGGCCGATCTGCGGGGTTTAGGACCCATCCACGTCTGTACCTGTGGCTCACAAGTCTTTAACGTTATGTGCTCCTTTGAAGACTACGAACTAGTCTGGTATTTCCTTGATGCTACTTGTGTTTCCTGTGGCAATCTTGTCATCGTTCCCTGTTCAGTAGACAAAATTTAGGCAACAAAAAACAGGCCCCCACTCCCGAAGGAGTGAGGGCCGTATGCCTTGCAGTCAAACTTTACTTAGCTTTAGTCATAGTCAATTCGTGCTTAGGATTGGCCCAAGCAATTACTACTGGTACTACTGCTAACCAAATTGCATTAGCTGCGTGCTTCCAATCTGCTGCTGCAAAATCTAGTGGGGACTTGCCGATAACTACTACTGCTGTCAGTGCGTTACCAACGAACCATTTTGCCCACATATCTAGTACTTTGTTATTGAACTTCATTTGTTCTCCTAGTCTTTGAACTTCGGTGACCCGAAGCCAACGATAAATACTGGCAACTTCTTTTTGTTGCTAGTCAAGTACGCACGAACTTTCTGTACTACTTCTCCACCATTGCGCTCTGATGAAGACTTCTTCTTGTTGCCAGATGTATTACCTTCAATAGTGGTAACTGTTCCATCTTGGTTATCTTTGACCACAATACCTACGTGATCTATTGGGTTACCGCCCTCTGCAAAATCAAAGAAGACTATGTCCCCAGGCTTTGGCTTGGCAGTAACAGCGTTGCTCCAGGAACCGGTACCTTTAAACTTCTCAGCACCAAGGTGTGTGCTTACGACATTTGGGATCTTAAGACCAACCTGATTAGCACACCACATAACAAAACTGCCGCACCAAGGTAGGAAATTAGCCTTAGTAAACGCGCCATACTTTGTTTCATTGTCCTTTGGTCCTTCTATAGTTCCAATTTCTTTTGTTGCTACTGCTAGGAAATCTGCACGCTGGCTCATTAAACCTCCAGCTTAGTCTTGATAATTGCTTGGTTAATTTTAAGTTCAGTAACATCTTCACAGATAGCATTAATCTGGTCTTTCATAGAACCGCCACCATTTTCATACAACTGATATTCAATGCGATCTAATCTACGATTCATTCTGCTAAAGAACTTATAGGCTGCAGTAAAAATAACTATTGTTTCGCAAAATGCCCAGATACCTGAGAACAATAAGCTGCCATTATTGATAAGTACTGCTGACATTATGCTGTCCTAATCGTAACTAATAGTAATCCACCATAACCTGAGTAACGCTTATCAGTAGGTGTACGGTTAATAAAGTCCATCTCTTCAATCAAACCAAGGTATGACTCACCAGTACGGAAGTCTTCTACCTTGATTAAATCTCCAAGATTTTCGACAGCCTGCATATTCAGCAAGCGGTCATAGGCTGAGTTTTCATAACCTGATGGGTTATTAAACTTATCCATCTCATAGTCATAGAGTTCTACTGGATACTGGATAAGTCGTTGACGTGGAATAGAAGGCAATGAACGCACCTGGTAGCCAGTAAACAATGGCCCAGCAGATGTATCGTTAACTGATCTAGTCATTTCAAACTTAAACCCAAGGTACTGCTGAGGTGTAGCAGGGTATGGAATACCAATTTGTGTAATCAGTGAGCCCTGTTCAAAGGTACCAATTGCATACTCAGTATTAGTTGAATCAATGGAGTAGACGTTTAACCCACCATTGGTAGAATCAAAGCGTGGCTGTAAGAACTTAAAGATCTTACTTTCAATTGTGTTATAGCGGATGTAGCCAATACGCATTGTTCCCATTGAGGTAAGTCTTGTTGCTGCCTCAATATAAACCTTGCCATTTGTTGTTCCATTATTAGAAGTAACAAAGGCTAGGCGTGCAGTGTTGCCTACAAAAGCACAAGCAGTTGTATTAAACCCTGTAAGGGTTGGGTCGTATAGATCCCAAGCGTAGGCATATACCAGATCTGTTCCCACTCGTTGACCTAAGTCAACACGAGTAACTCCAGGGTTACCATCTACATTTGTAGTACACCATAGGTACTTGTCATAACCTGCAACATCATAGACTGGCTGTGTTGATTCAAAGATCAGTGGGCCATAAGCAATAGAACCATCTGATACAGAAACATCTGCAACACGAAGACCTAGGCTTGTACCAATAGCCATATAGCCAAGGTAGTAATAGATCTTAAAGACTACTTCACCTACTGGAAGTTCAGCTGCAGTAATAGCACTGGTCAATGCTGGCATTGCACCAGTTGTGGTCAGTGTAAATTTCTGGATAGTTGATTGGATTCCGTTATACCCTGATAAGTAGATAGCAGCACCGCTTGATGTAATGCTGGTGTAAGTAAAGGCTGCGTTCGGGTGGCTGTAGACTGCAGTAGGCAGAACTGTTGCACTTGTTGCAAACTCATAGACAGAGTTATTAACTGCCATAACAAGACGCTCTTTAGTAAACTCAATAGCAGCATTGGTTACCACGATAGATGCGTGCGTAAACATTTCTGTTGCTGCTGTGCTTGAATCTAATGGGCGCTTGTTAACCTGTAGTTTGTTAGTACCAGTCTTATTAGTTACCCAGTAAGCAAAGGTGCCATCATCGCAGACAGCATAGATTGGATAATCAGTACCAGGTGTGTAGTTGACAAATGAAACTACAGTTCCATCTGCCTCTACCTTGTTGATCTTATAGCCATCCCAGATAAGGACTGCGTCTTTGCTGCTGTAGCGAATAGATCTAGCAGATTGGTATGGTCGCTTGTTAGTCTGCAAGCCATTAGTAATAGATGAATAACTATCTACATCTTTAAGTAGGGTTGCTTGTCCTTTGTCCCAGACATTAACGCCCTTGCTGTAAGTGTATTGAAAGCGAAGCGACTCATCCTGTTGTGGCTCATAGAACTTAGCACCTTGACCCAAGTGGAAACTTGACTGTGATCGTAGCCACCAACCGGTAATAGTCTGCTCACCTGGTTCACGGCTCATATCTACTTGGTTCTTGCGATACTGAGCAGTGACTCTGCGATAAGGGTTATCATCACTAGTAGTCAAGAAGAAAGGCATACCAGCAAAGGCTACGTCGTAAGCAATACCAGTAGCTGAATAACTTTGGCTACCTGCTGGATTGGATAACGGATAGGGAATTGCATCCGTAATGTCTGAGCCGTATGGCATTTGTAATCCTTATGCTAGTAGGAGTTTTGCTTCTTCTGCTGTAATGCCCAATTTATTTAACAATGCTTGTCGTGATGCTTCTTTTTCGGCTTTGACTATTTCCATTGCTTCGGCTTGTGCTGCATCAATTGCTAATTGTTGTAATTCTTGTTGAGTTATTTCGCGTTGGGTTATTTCGCCTATTTCAACATTGTGGACAGTGATCATTTCCATTATTTGACTCCATATACTATGTAGGTTCCGCTAGTAAAGTTTCCTGAAGATGTCAATAAATTAATTTGGCTAATTGCAGTAGTTTGATTGTAAATACCTCTTGCTCTCCAACTTCTAACACTTGTAGTTGTGGTTGAGTCATTAGTGACAGCAGTTATGTTTGCTATTTTCCAAGTCGAAGTATTTGTATAATCAAGAATATCAACATAGACAAGTGATTGTGTTACTGCATTATCATTACCAACTGTTAGGTTAAATCGAGTTGCACTAAAAGTAGTTGTTGCTTCATAGGTTGCATCTTGCAAACCTAAATATCTATTGCTTCCACTATCAGCATTGAATCTCATCAATAATTCTGCATTATCAGTAGCAGGCAAATAATTTCTGATAATCAATTTCAAATCACGGTAAGTAGCAGGAATGCTTGTAATATCAATTCCTGCACCAGATAAACTTCCAGTTGCTAATTGAGTCATCCCACCACTTGCAGACCATTGAGGAGCGGTAGCACCGCTATTAACTGTTAACACTTGTCCTGCTGTGCCAATAGATAATTTTCCTAAAGTATTATCTGCCGTGCCATATAACAAATCGCCAGCAGCATCTATGTTGCTAATGCTAGGCGTAGTAAGAAATGGGCTAGTCAAAGTCTTATTAGTCAGAGTTTGAGTACCAGTAAGGGTTACATCACCAGTTGCTGCAGCAGACCAAGTTAGGCCCAGTGTCTGTGTTGAGTCAGCTGTAAGCACCTGACCATTGGTTCCAACAGGTAGGTTATCTACTACTCCAGATGATAGTCCCACAAGTATATCTGCCTTAGCAGTTACTGTTGCTGACGGAACAGCAGCGTTAGCTGTTGCTACTCCTGTTGTATAAAATGTTAAGTCATCGCTAGTCAAAACGTGCTTGACTGTAGCACCACCAGAGTGAGTAATGCCAGATGATCCAGCTCTTGCTCTAACAATAGTTAATGTGTCACCATTGACTGCAGTAACAAAAACAATTTCTTCGTTCTGTGTGTCAACATCAAGAGCTACTGTGAACTGGTCTACGTTACCTGCT
>Ga0209188_1000664_pt1 | contig 32083 bp, 20 predicted proteins | sample C_130625_EF_Meta_FD_187307 | JGI IMG/M metagenome (GOLD analysis project Ga0209188, IMG submission 187307) | Freshwater microbial communities from Lake Croche, Canada to study carbon cycling - C_130625_EF_MetaG (SPAdes) (version 2) | ecosystem: Environmental > Aquatic > Freshwater > Lake...
CGCATGGCCGTTAGATTTGCTGATGTTGTGCTACACGAAGTAGTACATCAACGCCAATTCCGTGCTAGAAATTTTAAGAATATTCCCGGCTATCAAAGTACAGCAGAATACGCCAAAGAGCGTAAGCGACAAGAGTACTATGGAGACCGAGATGAAATGGGTGCCCATGCATTTAATTGTGCATGTGAGTTACTCGATCGATTTGGTTACGATCCTACTACGATTGGCAAATACTTAGATTCAAATCAATGTCGTCGACATAAAAATTCTACTTGGAATGATTATTTGAAAGCATTTGATTGGAATCACAATCATCCAATTATACGCAGAATGAGAAATTTAATCATGCGTAATTTGGAAAATGCCTACTACGGCAAGCCATTTAAGACCACAAACCACTTGACATACTGATAATTACACTGTATAATATAAACTTATACAGTTAACTATCGGAGTAAACATGAGCGTTTGTGCTAGTCATATTTGGGATTTGGAAAGTCATCCTTCCCGTCTAAACAAAGAAGCCATAATTGAAGCCATTGCCCAGTCAGGCAATAAGGAATTTTTTGAAGGCTGTCGTCTAGCTCTTGATCCTATGATAACTTTTGGTATTAAACAAGTTCCGGAGAAAACAGATGAAGATGGTCCTAGTTTACCTTGGGACAGTTTTACTCTCGCTCTTACTGGCTTTGTCACACGTCAAGTTACTGGTAACACAGCACGTGATGTAATTGCCGCTATGATGAAAAGCGCCACTAAGAAAGAGTGGAATGGATGGTATCGACGCATACTGATCAAAGACTTGCGTTGCGGTACCAGTGAAAAAACAATCAACAAAGTAGTGGAAAAGAAATATGCTAGCTATGCTATTCCTGTATTCGGTTGTCAGCTTGCTCACGATAGTGCTAATCACGAGAGCAAGGTATCAGGCAAAAAACTTATCGAAGTTAAACTCGACGGAGTTAGAGTACTTACTATTGTACGTAGCGATGGTCGGGTGGATATGTTCAGTCGAAATGGTAAAGAACTTGTTAATTTTCCACACATTGTAGAACAGATTAGTCGTGTGGTCAAAACACACGGATCTAGCAACAATATGGATGTTGTACTAGACGGTGAAATTATGTCGTCTAGTTTCCAAGATTTGATGAAGCAAGTACATCGCAAGGACAATGTTGAAGCAGGCGATGCAGTTCTTAATTTGTTTGACGTTATTCCTTTAGAAGAATTTGAAAAAGGTTTTTGGGATAAGACACAAACTACTCGTAGCGATATGGTCTACTACTGGCACAAAACTTATAAAGACATGTTGCCTAATGTAGCAGTTGTTGGACACGAACTTGTAGACTTAGATACCGATGAAGGCCAAACTCGTTACAAAGAAATTAATGCCAAGGCAATTGCTGGCGGATATGAAGGCATTATGCTCAAAGACCCAGAAGCACCTTACGAATGCAAACGTAGTGTGGCCTGGCTGAAGTTAAAGCCTTTCATTGAAGTAAGTCTTGCTATTGTTGAAGTAGAAGAAGGTACAGGTAAGAATGTGGGCAAACTAGGCGCATTTGTATGCGAGGGAGATGATGATGGTAAACTTATTAGAGTCAATGTCGGAAGCGGATTTAGCGATGATAATCGCTCTACTTATTGGTCCGGTCGGGATAACCTTATCGGTAATGTTGTCGAAGTACGTGCAGACGCTGTTACACAAAATCAAGACGGATCATACAGTTTAAGGTTTCCACGTTTTAAAGGATTCCGCGGCTTTGTGCCCGGAGAGAAAATTTAAAAGGAATTTATGATGAATCCATTTCGTGATCAAGAAAAGTTTATGAAGGCTTGCGGCCAAACAGTTGGCGGCGAGTTTAATGAAGATCAATTTAATTTATATGTTAATCTAATTGAAGAAGAAGCAAATGAACTGGCTGATGCTATTCGAGCGCATGATCAATTAGAAACGCTTGATGCACTAGTTGATATTTTGGTTGTTACTATTGGTGCTATCCATAGTATGGGGTCGGATGCTGAGGGTGCATGGAAAGAAGTTATGAGTACTAACTTTGCAAAAATTGATAAAGAAACTGGTCTAGTACGTAAGCGTGAAGATGGCAAAGTATTGAAGCCGATTGGTTGGGTTCCGCCCGATCTAAAACCGTTTGTTTAAGGAATTAAAATGAGATCACACTATTGGACATGTAGCAAGTTTGCCGATTGGGTTCGTGGCACTGCCAAACTCAGTGCTGGCACGAGTGAAGAATGGGACAACTGGACTAATGCGGCTCAAATGAAACACAACTTTCGTTATTGGTTGGCCGAAGAAGGAATTGATTATGTTCAAAAATTTGTATATTATATACCGGACAAACTAAATGACATACGCTATTATATTAATAATCGCTGGGTTTCTCACAGCCATGCTCTTACCGCACATCCTCGAGACATCAAACCGGGTAATTGGAGCGATGTTGGCAATCGCTTTCTTCCTTGCATGTTCAATGAGCTTGTGGATTTTGTTGAAATAGAACAAGCATGGCATCACTGCATGTGGAGTGATGATGCTAAAACCGAATTCGAAGTGCCTTGGTGGCGTAGTGGGTGGTTACGACTACGTACATGGCGCAGTCCAGAAGCTGGCATGGAATATCTCAAGTGGGCCAGCGGACTCGTAGTAGACGAAAACATGGGGTCTAATCCTAGTGAAAAAGGATACGGTGAGCCAACTTACCAAGCCAAGTCCGCTAAGGAAATTATTGAGCTGTATACCTGGTGGACTGTTACCTATCGCAATCGTCCAGATCCATATGAAGCAAGTGGTTGGAGTGCGTATTGTGACGCTATGCGAGTAAAGTATCCAGGCAGTTTCTTTTCTAGTCTAAACAGCAAGGATGCTGAAGATCGTAAAGCCAGCGACAAGGCACATAAACTGCTTACTAAGATTGAAAAGGCTTACGAAAAGGAAGATGAAGAAATGATGATTCGTCTTATTAAAATTAGACAAAGTCTTTGGACCTAATGAAGGGCGATGAAGTAACTAACATAAACGGCCGATTCGAATCAAAATACCTAAATGATTCCGAGTCGGTCTTTTCTGCCCTTAATGAAGTCAGCCCTAGTTTTTGTCTTGCCAAGTGGTATAACGTAAGCATACACATACCCACAGGCCGTACACACAGTTGTTATCATCCTCCCACACATCAGATTCCTCTAAAGGAAATCGCCATTGATGTGTCAGCACTACACAATACCCGGTATAAAAAGAATCAGCGCAAGCTCATGCTTAAAGGTGAACGTCCGATCGAGTGCGGATTTTGCTGGCAAATTGAAGATAGTGGCACACAGTTAAGCGACCGTGCCTATCGTAGCAAGGATGTTTACGAACCAGGACTTATAGAGGAAGCACTTACTATAGAGAATCCTAATCCACGCTATGTGGAAGTAAACTTCAATCAAGCCTGCAACTTAAAATGTAGTTACTGCTCGCCACACCTAAGTACAGAGTGGAACAAAGAGATAGACCGACACGGTGCGTATCAGTTAGCTGATGGCAAAACGCATAACGACACACAATGGATGAAGAACCAAAATATGGTTCCTAACAACAGTTTAGACAATCCGTACTTGCTGGCATTTTGGGAATGGTTGCCTAGTATATACCCAACGTTACATACGTTTCGTATGACCGGCGGCGAACCTCTAATGGATAAGAATACGTTTCGTATGTTTGACTATGTTAAGGAGCACCCAAGTGAAAAGCTACATCTAAGTATTACGTCTAACTGTTGTCCGCCCAAAGGGCAATGGGGCAAGTTTATGACCAGTTTGAAAGAAATTACAGACAAGGATGCTATCAATCACTTTATGTTGTTCTGTAGTTTAGACAGCTGGGGCGCACAAGCAGAGTATATTCGTAACGGGCTTGACTTTTGTACCTTATATACCAATATAACTGACTATTTGAAAAACAGTCGCAAGCATAGCCTTACCTTTATTATCACATTTAACGCACTGAGCTATACAGGCTTTGTTAAGTACATTGAGAACATACACAAGTTACGTCAAGAACACAATACAGACAGACAACTAGTTTGGTTTGATATTCCCATGCTGAATGATCCTATGTGGATGAATCCTAAACTGCTACCAGATATGGTAACTGAGTTAGAACGTGCTATGGCATTTATGAAGACTAATGAAGAAGGCGAACATAATCGCTTTAAGGGCTTTAAAGATTTTGAAATTAGTAAAGTACAACGACTAATTGATTGGGTGAAGAATGACAGCAAGTTTGACAGAGCAACAGCAATGAAAAACTTTTACTTGTTCTTTAGCCAGCATGACGAACGCAGGGGAACAAGTTTTTTAAATACATTCCCTGAACTAACAAACTTTTGGAACAACTGTGAACAAAAAACATTACGAAACTGATTTAGATTATAAAAAGCGTTTGATAGACCGCATCAGTCCTACGTACTGTGGTGCTAAATGGTACAACGCTACTATCTGGCTTGGCTCGGGACGTACAACGTCTTGTCATCATCCACCTGCACATAATGTTAGTGTTAAAGAAGTTGTTATCAACTTTAAAGCACTACATAATACAGCACAAAAGAAAGACGATAGACGTAAAATGCTAGCTGGTGAAAGACCCGAAGGCTGTGACTACTGCTGGCGTATCGAAGACATGGGTACAGACAAAGTAAGTGATCGTGTTTATAAAACTGTAGCATACAATGACGAGTCCAATTTATTGGCCGCGCAAACACCTATAGATCAAGATGTTGATTTGCAAACACTTGAGATAGCATTTGACCGCACTTGTCAGTTTGCCTGCTCGTATTGTAATCCGGCATTCAGTACAACCTGGGTTAAAGACATTAAAGTTAAAGGGCCTTACAAGGATCTAACTACAGACGGCCGTGGACATTTTACACACATCCACGAACACGACCAACTATATGACTTTCACGAAACTAATCCTTACATTGAAGCGTTCTTTGCTTGGTGGGATGATAGCCTGCATCGTACACTCAGAGAGTTGCGCATTACAGGTGGTGAGCCACTAATGAGTGGGCATACTTGGAAACTCATTGACTGGTTTAAAGAAAATAAAAACAAAAGTAAAACAGAACTTGCCATCAACAGCAACTTAGGTTTTGACAGAGAACTGGTAGATAGATTGCTTACATCAACTGAAGGTATTGCGTTATCTGTATATACTAGCAATGAAAGTATGTTTGGACAAGCAGAATACATTCGTGATGGGTTAAAATGGTCACAATGGTTAAACAATGTTACATATTTGTTAGAAAGCAAACGGCTTAAAAATTTAAACATCATGTGTACTATTAACGCATTATGTTTGGACAGTTTACCGGAGTTTCTTGATTTGATTGCTGGATTAAAACGCAAATATGGTTGGCAAAGTCTTTACATTAGTCTAAACATCATGCGCTTTCCTAGTTTTCAAGGTCCATTAGTACTGCCTGAACACTTACGCCAATACTATAAGAACAGACTTATTGAATGGAATGAATCGAATAAGGATGAAAAACTGTTTGGTGAATTTGAACTTAATCATCTTGAACGTTTAATTGATTATCTTGACATTGTTAAGACTCCGCACAGCGAAGGCTTTGAGCTTGTTAGTCATCAAAAAGATTTTAAAGGTTTTTACGAACAATATGATGTACGTAGGGGTAAGGATTTCCGCAAGACATTCAGCCCAATTATGTTGGAGTGGTATGAATCCATTTAGACAATTTACTTCTGAAGGCAAACAAGATGCTATAAGTCCTACCTATTGTGCGGCTAAATGGTTTGAAGGAACTATTTGGCTACATAAGGGCATGACTGCCAGTTGTCATCATACTCCACTGGATAGTATTGATTTGGATATTAATTTTCCTAGTTCGTTATTTAATACCACAAACAAAATAATAGACAGAGCAGGAATGTTAAGTGGGGTCAAAGTAGAAGGTTGTAATTATTGCTGGAATATTGAAGACAAGGGTGGAATAAGCGATAGACGAATTAAATCTAAGTCGTTATTAAATAGTGTCCAATGGTACAAAAAGACTGATTTATTTCCTACACCAGTACAATTAGAAGTAGCGTTTGATCGTACTTGTAATTTAGCATGTGCATATTGCGGGCCGGCATTTAGTAGTAAATGGGCCAATGATATTAAACAAAACGGACCTTATACCAATTTAATTACAGACAGTAAGTATACCAACCCGGACAAAGTCATAGACGAAGATAATAATCCTTATGTTACAGCATTTTTTAACTGGTTACCAACCTTGTCAAAAACATTGAAAGTATTAAGGATCACCGGTGGAGAACCATTGATGAGTCCTAACTTTTGGAAATTTATTGATTATATTAACGAACACGGATTTGATGGTGAACTACATATCAACACAAACCTTGTTAATCATAAAGGAGAAGTAAGTAGATTAATTGAAAAAACAAAAGATTTTAAGATTAGAATACATACCAGTTTGGAAAGTAGTTTAGATCAAGCAGAATATGTTCGATCAGGGTTTGATAAAAATGCCTGGCTTACTAGTGTTAATACTATCATGTTGCAAACCAATTGGATCGTAAATGTTGCTACGGCTGTTAGTAGTTTTACTGTTTGGAATTATATTGATTATCTTGATCTTATGTTAATATATAAGCAAACACACGGAGATGATCGTGTAAGAGTTACTTGTAATTTTGTGAACTATCCGGTATTCATGCGCACCGATTTAATACCAAAAAATAAAAGAGAACCATTAGCTTTAGAAGTTAATGAATGGTTAATCAAAAATAAAAAACATTTGAATAAAAATGAAATAGAACAAGTTGATCGATTTGTAACGGTTGTTGCCAGCAGTGAAAAAGCAACCAATGACATCTATACTAAATTAGAAGATGCATTACAAGATTTAAAGACATTTGTTCCGCAGTACGATCAACGTCGTGACCAAAGTTATAAATGTTTAGACAATCGTTTTGTGGAGTGGTATGAGTCAATCTAATTGGTACTGTAAATTGCCATGGACTGGGTTCAGCAATGATCCAGACGGCAAGGTACGACCATGCTGTGTATACAAAGGTTACATTGTAGACGAACTAGGTAAGGAAATGTATGTACAGACTCACTCTGTTAAGGAAATCTTCAGCAGTAAGTATATGAAAGAATTACGTGAGGAGTTTAGAAGCGGAGGCAAACCTGCGGGCTGTTCTACTTGCATGGTAAATGAAGCCAATGGCTACACCAGCAAACGTAACATATACAGTGGTGCTATGGACTATTCCAGCGAACCCGATGTGCCTGTTGAATATCAAATGATCTTGAGTAATGCCTGTAACCTAAAGTGCCGCAGTTGTAGTCCTAGCCACAGTAGCTTGTGGCAAGCAGAGCATAAAGTACTTTGGGGACACACTGGATTTAAAATGCCTCATGGACAAAGTGGAGAAAACGACAGCGTATTGTGGAGCAAGCGTGGCGAATGGATGTCTAGTTTGCAACGACTGGAGATTGTTGGTGGCGAACCGTTTTATATCAAGCGGTGGCGCATCTTGTGGGAAGAACTGATCAGTCAAGGCTTGAGCAAACACATACAAATGGACATGAGCAGTAATGCTACCTTGTTTGAAGGCACAGTTGTTGAGAATCTCATTGCCAACTTCAAAGGTATTGGACTAGGACTCAGCGTGGATGGTATGGGCAAGGTGTTTAATTACTTGCGCCATCCTGGTATATGGGAAGAAGTTCGAGAGAACATGCTCAAGTATCATGAGATTAAACAGCGTAGTCCAGCAAGTTTTATCGTTAGCGTGAGCCACACCATAGGTTGGGTTAATGCGTGGGAACTTCCGGAATTCCATACCTTTATTAAAACTGAAACACCCCAGTTTGTTATCTGGAACAACATCATACACAGTCCTGAACACATGGCCATATGGTGTATACCTGCTGGACTAAAGCAACGTATACAGGCCAAGTGGCGTGCCTATGACTGGGGCAAGTATAAAGATGACATCGAAGGTATAATTACCTACATGAACAGTCGTCAACCTACAGATGATGAATTGCGTAAACACTATACAATATTTGCCACACATGATAAACTACGTGATGAAAACTTGCTGGCAATATTGCCAGCAGATATAGTAGAAGAGATCATACCCTATGCCTAAGATATGGATATTCGGTGATAGTTTTGCGGCCAGCCAAAATAAACATGCCTGGACGCGATTATTAAATTGTCAAGTTATCAATCGGGCAAGCAATGGTAGTAGCGAATATAGAATCTGGAAGTCGTATCAAAAAGCAAAAAAAGATATCGACCCGAGCGATAAAATAATTTTTTGCCATACAAGTTACAGCCGTGTTTATTTAAAAAATACAATTACTGATTTGATGAGTAGATGGTTGTCTTCACATCGATTCTGCGATATAATCATATCCGATATACAGCACAAACAAGAAATTAAATTTATCAAGATACTTGACAGCATTTGGGATGATGTGTATTTCTACGACAACTATAACTTACTAGTAGAAGATTTAAAACGTGTACCTAACAGCATACATATAAATTTCTTTGAAAACGGTGTATACAGATCTGCATATCTATCGCATCTTGGCGATATAAATCATATGACTAAAGAAGGCAACTTAGTAATAGGTATGCATGTAGGGACACTTATATGAGAATAATATCGTTTGGTAGTAGCCACACCGTTGGATACGGATTAAGCGATGTGGCTAACAGTCATTATCGTACTGTTAGTAAGTTTGCCTATCCTAATATTGTAGCACAGCATTTTGATTGTCCTTGTATAAACTATGCTAAGTGTTCAAATTCATTAGAACAAATGCATTTGGATATACTAAGTTATTTTGCTGAAAGCAGAGACGATGATATTATCATCGTGCAAATATCCACTAACCCTAGTTGGACTACATTAATAAATCCAGATAATGACATTGTATTTGTAACGAATCCTGATTCGTTAGACAACAAAGGCTCGGCATACAAAAAAAGTTTGCATGGATTATATGGAATATTGACAGGTGCAAATCATTGGAATAGAATTTGGTATTTGCATTTTTACAGCATTATAAGTTTGTTACATTACAGCAACAAAAAATTCGTTTGGTTCTTTGATAGATATCCAAATGAGTATTTTAAATTCGATGAAACTATTTTGAGCATGCCTGCCGCAATTGCCAAACAGATTATTAATATCCGAAACAGTTGTCCGGATCCAAGTGCTACTCAAATTAAAGAAATATATGCAGACTATTTGGTTAACCACTGTCCAGAATGGATGTTTGAAGACGGGCATTTTAATGAAAGTGCCCACATGGCATGGGCTAATCATATATTGATTCCAGAGATTAAAAAACGCTTATGAATAAAAAAATTACATTATTTTTCTGTACTTATTATGCGGATTTTGATTTATTAAAAAGAGCTATTGACAGCATCTACGATGCTTGGGACCATAGCACTATCGAAGAGATAGTTGTAATACTAAACGATCAGCTTGATACTATGGAAGAATTGACTAACATTCTTGATGGATTTAGCAAATCTATAAGCATACGTCTAGTACATGCATCAACATTAAATCCGATTGAACAATACGATTGGCATAGTCAGCAAGCACTTAAACTTCTTGTTTCGGAAATCATTACCACAGACTGGTATATTATATACGATTGCAAGGATTTTTATTTGGTGCATCCTAAAGAAAAAATTACTCCTAAACTATTTTTTAATACGGATGGCAAAGCAATAGATGTTTTACGAATTGGGCCGCAAACCGGCGATAAAGGTCATTACTTTATTGATCAATATCAACGAGCTTATAATATTTGGGGATTAAAGTTTGATCCTGCTGGGAGACATTGTAAAGTTACTACACCGTTTATATGTAATACTGCCGTTATACGAGATTTAATAGCAGAATTAAAAATAAAATTTCCATTTTTATATGAATTGTTATTTTTGATCGAGATTAATCGCCAACAATATATTACTGAATTTACAATTATTAGTGCATATTTGGAGTACAAAGGTCTGTTTGATAAATTGTACGTATCCTTTGAGCAAGAATCCAAAATGCATACTGAGCTATACCAAAGAAGATTTCAAAATAAATTTTTGAGAAGAGAAAATTGGCATAAATCAATCGAAGAAGGCGATGCTTCCTACGGTTGACATGTCAGCCAAATGACGCTATAATATATACATTGTTAAACAAACAGGAGCAGAAATGGCTACTAAAGCACCAGCAAAAAAGTCACGCATTACTAAGAAACAAGTAACTGCACATCGTACCCGTGCAGTTAAAGACCACAGCCCAGTTTGGGAAGGATGCGAAACTTGGGATGCCGACACATTCCACCGTCATTTCAAACGTTCGATGGACTACTACCGTTTGGAAAGCGACATCAAATCTTATAAGCCGGCTGTTGTTAAATGGATGGAAACTGTTGGTTGTACCAAAGCAGACATTACAGCGTTCAAAAAAGTTAAAGACTCGCGAGTTGGTACTACAATGGGTGCCGTAGCGTGTTGTTTGAATCGTGGAATGACTCCACAACGTGCTGATTTTAATAACGGTCGTGACACTGCTGGTTGGTTGCGAGCTGAGATTGTCAAAGTTATTGCGGCCGGTAAGGACGACATCGACGAAGTTGAGGCTAAAGCACTTGAAGCCGCAAAGCCAGCAGTATATACACCTAGTATCCAAGAACGTGTACGTGATGCGGCTTATCGCATGACTGAAGAAATTGAAAATGCTATTGAAAGTTTCCAAGCTGATGCTGAAAACTTTGATCCAAAAGCATTTAAGATGCTTAATATGCTCAAAGCAGTAGAAGCAAAAGCCGCCCATGCTCGTATTATCAAAGAGTTTTACAGTAAGGACTTGGCAGAGCTTGAGGAACTTGCTAGCGGTAATGCTGACGAGCAATTGAAAGAAGGTTACAGTCATCGTAGCCGTAAGCAAATTAAGAACTTGATTGCGTTCTATCAAGAAATTATGGCGGCTTGTACTATGTTGGCACAGGAAGCTAAGGTTAATCGTGCGCCACGTGCTAAGAAGGCAGTTCCAGCAGAGAAGATTGTGGGTAAGATGAAGTATAAAAAGACTGACGAGCCATTAAAGCTGGTTAGTATTAACCCTGCCGATATCATTGGGTGCGGTGAACTGTGGATCTTTAACACTAAGACACGTAAACTAGGCAAGTATGTTGCTAAAGAATTTAACACATTAGGTGTAAAAGGCACTACAATTACTAACTTTGACGAGTTTAAGAGTATTCAAAAGACTATTCGCAAGCCCGAGGAAAAACTCAAAGAGTTTAAAGCCGCAGGCAAGGTGCAGTTGCGTAAGTTCTTAGACGATATTAACGCTACAGATACTAAGATGAACGGTCGTATTAACGAAGATACTGTCCTACTCAAAGTAGCATAATTAAAAAGCCCAGTTAATCCTGGGCTTTTTTTTGGCTTTTATGTTTGTGTCTTTTGGTATAAATATACAAAAGGACTGCCTACATGAGCCAACTATTCACCATATTAGACGATAAAATTGTTATTAACAAGGCCCTGCTACGTTATGTAGAAGGTCCTACTTCCCTTACTGGATCGCTAGAAATTATAGGCGGGGCGAGTGTAAATGATAACTTGATTGTGAGAGGCAAGATCATTGCCGATGTTATCGAAGTTAATCAGATTATTAACAAGGGACTTGGCGGAGGTAGCGGAGACACTACTAATTTTAGAGCCGAAACTGAAGAGTCATTGAACGGACAGGGTGTTACTTGGAACGTAGGTGATACTGAAAGCACTCTTGTATACCGTCCAGGCAATAGATTATACACCAACTTGCATTTGGATTTGGAGCGTGGTCGTGCTTATAAAATTGACAATATCGAAGTACTGACTGGCAACACATTGGGTAGCAGTATTAGCCGTTCAAGTTTACGTCAATTGGGACCATTGAACAATTTGATTGTAAACGGTAACGTTGAAATTGGACAGTTTGTTTACATTGATAGCGACACAGGCCGAGTTGGATTTGGTACAGAAAGTCCTAACGGATCATTTAGCATTGTTGATAACGGTACAGAATTTGTTATGGGCAGTCCGGTAACTGGTACATTTAACATTGGTACTTATACTAATCACGACGTTGCCATTACTACGGACAATATTGCCCGTGTTACGGTTAAAACAGGTGGCGATGTACACGTTGGAAATATCACAAGCCGTGGTGCCAAGTTGGTAGTACACGGTACTATTCAAGCTGAAAACATTGTTACCGAAACAAAGATCGAACGTACTGACAGTGTTAAATTTCTAGCCACCGATGGCAGTGTATTTGGTATTGGTTTACAATGGGTTGGTTCAGGCAGTCCTAAACAACTTATTTTACGTGCCGATCCAGATAGAATTTGGGCCAGTGAACATATTGAATTAGCGGCCAACCGTAATTTGATGATTAATAATCAAGTAGTGTTAAACTCAACTACGTTGGGCGCAGGTATTACCGAATCTAGTTTGACATCATTAGGTGATCTATCATCGATCACAGTAACAGGTAACACATCATTGTTAGGTAGTACTTCTGCTCAGTCAATTCATGCAAATGAAATTAACTTTGGGGAAGGTAGTCAACTAGTCAAAGTTAATGATAGAGGATTAAGTACTAGCCTAAGTTTCAACTTAACTGTTGGCGAACAAAATATTATCTATGCCGACAGCGGCAGTGTTACTATTGGCTCTTCGGAAAATACTCGTAGACAAATACGGGCATTTGGAACATTGAGTGTTAATGTAAACAATCCAGATCCAGAATTACAGTTTGCAGTGGCTGGTAATATTGGGTTCGCTGGTAGAAAATTTATTACTGGTACGGGTGCGCCTGAACAAGGTAATTACAATGTTGGCGACATTTGCTGGAATACTACTCCGCAAATTGGAGGACATGTTGGTTGGATTTGCTGTAGTGCAGGCACACCAGGCATGTGGTTTAAGTTTGGCATGATCGGTTAACCAATACTATTGACCTTTACAATTAAACCTGTATAATTACTATATGCGGACTCAGGCATTCATCCCGCAATATAAACTCTGCATGCCATTGCTTAATCAAGGAGATTACAATGGCAAAATTTTACTCAACAAAAACTTACGGAAACGACAGAGGTTTATCCTGCTGTTTTAGACAATGGCGTGCCACACACAGCCATTGCTCAACATTGCATGGTTACTCAATTGGTATCAAACTGATCTTTGAATGCGACACATTAGATGACAAAAACTGGTGTATGGACTTTGGAGGTCTTAAAGAATTCAAAGCATGGGCAGATCACATGTTTGATCACACTTTAGTTATTGCTCAAGACGATCCTCATTTAGAAATATTCAAACAGCTAAATGAAATCAAAGGCGGATTCGAAGATAGTGGCTTATGTGATCTACGTATTGTACCAGGTGTAGGCTGTGAAATGTTTGCCAAAATGGCTTATGATCAAATGGCTGAACTATTGGCTAGTGGCGATATGCGTTATCCAATCAATCCCACAGTGAGAATCAAATCGGTTGAAGTATTTGAACACGGTGCTAATTCGGCTACATACGAAGGCTAAACAATTTTGGTATATTTTATAGAGACAGTGTTTAAGCATTATTAGAATGATTAAAAAATACATTTGTTTCTTTAAAAAAAATGACGAAGTTAAAACTTTAACTTTTTCTATTAATCAAAATACATTAACAGAAGTATGGAGTTCTACTATTGAAACAGCATTGTCTAGAGGACAAAATAGTTTAGTAGGGCTCCAGAATTTGTTTAGACCCGAAGCTACTACTGAAACAATTACAGAACCGATCTCTAATATTGTTAAGATTTTAGAAAAGTATAATCCAATATTTGTTAATTCTTGGCCACCGAAATCTGATATTATATCAGGATTAAACAATTTACATTATAAATTTCAATTAACACAAGAATCAAATATATCACCATTATCTTTTTCTAAAGAATATAATGATAATCTTAACTTGTTAAATGCAAAAATACACGAAGCAGAACATGTATTAAGTGATGGGAAAAATTATGCTGTTTGGTTCATTAACCAATCATCAAACTATGGTATAGAAATAACAGATGATTTACGAAAATATTGGGGTGTAAAATTTATAAAATACAATCCGGCAAGGACACTGTATTTAGGCTATCATACAATAGGAAAAGATTTAATTACTTGCTTTATTGATAATGATACGGAAGTGATAAGAACTGAAAGTCTTAGACAGCAACTATACATTTCTACAGAAACTTTGTTTCGACTTAACCCTATGATAACTACCAATCAAAATTTAGCTATAAAAAGATGGTTAACTCGAAATAACTTAAATTCTTTTGTGGATTTGCAAGACCCTAAATATAAATATAATCAGCAACTTCCAGTATTGGGAAGGCTTACAGACAACTTATCTAATAATCAAATACTAGAAATTTGGAAAAATTGGACTTTTTTCAAAGTTGATGCAGAATAAAATAAATTAGTTACGTAAACTTTGGCGTATTTGGGCCAAGGCTTTAGGAGAAAAATCAGGCAGTTCGGACGAGAAATCGGACCGAATTGCTTGCATTAGAACGCTAGTTGTGTTAATATACATTATCACAAACTTTTTTATAATCGCAGGCGTCATAAGGCATTGGTAATGGGAAAAATAGGCTTCGCATGTAAATGGATCGATCATGCAGATCAAGTAAACGGCATCAAAAAAGATGACGATGCTAAACAATACAACACTGGTACAACTACCATAAGTTGGTTAAATAGACAGTCAAAGGATATAGCAGAGCAAAAGCTCTGGGATCTAATGGTCCAAAATCTTGCGGCTACACAAAAACTCGTAGACCGTGTTGGAGAACTCAATGAAAATCTTAGGATGGTTCGCCTTAGTAGCGATATTCTCCCTGCTTATACCGAGCCTACTTGGAGTTATTTTTGGCGTAAGCCTGACGTTGTCAGCTATTTGGATCGCAATTTTAGCCTTATTGGTCATAGTGCTCGTGCAAGCGGTACCCGTGTTAGTATGCATCCTGGGCAGTTTGTTGTGCTGGCTAGCATTAACGAAGGTATCGTCGGACGATCAATAGATGAATTCGAATACCACACCGACATGGCCCGCTACATGGGTTATGGAAAAACCTTCCAAGACTTCAAGATCAATGTACACATATCGGGCAAGCAAGGCCCTGAAGGCATACGCAGAGCATACGGACGTCTTACACCAGAGGCCCGTAATTGCCTTACTATCGAAAATGAAGAAAATTCTTGGGGTCTAGATGACTGTTTATCTATTAGCGATATCGTTCCTATTGTGCTTGACGTACACCACCATTGGATTCGCGAAGGGGAGTATATCCTTCCGACAGACGATCGTGTTAGGCGTGTCGTTGATAGTTGGCGTGGTCTGCGCCCTACTATGCATTACTCAGTTAGTCGTGAAGATTACCTTGTGGAGCATGACAAACTTGTCGCACCTGTTCATGCCCAACTCCTTCTAGACGGATATAAGAAACAAAAACTAAGGGCACACAGTGACTTTTATTGGAATCAAAAAACAAACGAATGGGCAATAACTTTTCTAAACCAGTTCGACATAATGTGCGAAAGCAAGGGCAAAAACCTCGCCAGCCTGGAACTGTACAATCAAGCCAAAAGCTATCTCGAGAACAACTGATATTTAGGTTGGAAACTCTTAGGGAAGAGCTAGAAGAAAACCCCGGTATCAGCGAACAACGAAGAGTTCAGATACAGGGGGATATGGCTCGATATTCAGAGCAACTAAACAAGTTTTAATATAAGGGCATTGCGCCCTTATATTATTTTGCCGCTTTTGGAGTACGTGGCTTTTTAGCCGCCGGTGCTTTTTTAGCCGCAGTTTTCTTGGCCGCTGGCTTTTTAGCCGGAACCATAGATTCTACAACTGCTTGGGTAGCTTGTTCTGTAACAGTACCGTCAGCCTTAACAACGGGCGTTTCAACCTTGTAAGGCACCTCTACAACCGGTGCTTCTTTAGGACCAAATCCAAATAGTTTTTTAATGTGATGTAACATAGTTAATCTCCTGTTTTCTATTTATACAGTTATAATTGGCCTATAGTTTTTAAACTACTGGCTGGTATATCCCAAACTTTACGGGCTTCTACTCCTTTCATTTGTGCAAACTTTTTAGGGTCACAATCTGCACACACATGGTAGAAATTGTTGTTTATACGTTTAGGATCCATTGATCCTTTATCTCGATATATTACTTCGCTACAAGCATCACATTGTAATACAACTACTGTTTTTTTACGTGTATAGGTATGAGTAATACCCCTATTGCTGGTGCGTACATGGTGTGATTCTCTAAACTCAGTGCGAATGAACATATACTATTTACATTAAGGTTATAAAATTGCTTTGATAAATATCATATCGAGGGCAAATATGATTACTATATCAGCGTCAGCAAAGACAAAAATCAAAGATCTTCTTTACGAAGAAGGCAATCCTAACTTATCATTACGTACTTTTGTACAAGGCGGAGGATGTAGCGGATTTAGTTATGGTTTTACATTTGACGAAATAGCAAATGATGACGATTTTGAAATCCCGTTAGATGAATTTAAGGTGCTTGTGGATGCAATGAGTATGCAGTATCTTACAGGTGCAGAAATAGATTATAAAGAAGAACTAATGGGTTCATCTTTCACAATTAAAAACCCAAATGCAAGTACTACTTGCGGTTGCGGTTCTAGCTTCGGAGTTTAATAAACATGTCACGTCAAGAAATAGATATTGGTATACAAGGTAATGATGGAACAGGCGATAGTATTCGTGACTCGTTCCGTAAAGTAAACGAAAACTTTACTGAAATTTATGCTGTTTTTGGAGCTGGTGGAACCATTAATTTTACTGCATTGGGTGATACTCCGGATTCATATACAAATAATCAAATATTCATTACCAATGATGCCGGTACTGCAATTTTAGCTAAAACCTTAGTTGGAGTGGGCGGTGTAACTATTGACCAAACTTCAACTCCTGGAACTATAAAATTAATAGGATCGCAGAGTAATTTATATGCTGACGGTGCTCCACGATTGGGCGGCCCGCTAAACGTTAATAATTTAGCTATTGGTAATATTCCAGATCCTAGCGATTCGTTAGTGGCCAGTTTCAATTCAACTTATGCTAGCCTTGGAATCTCAACAACTATTGGAAAACTTGCAATTAGTAAAGGATATGCTGACAGTCATTATGTTGGTAAAGGCGATGGCAATCAAGTAATTGGTGCGTTAAATATTCGAAGTGAACCGCTTAGTCCTGAAATTGCTGATCCAAATTATGATCCAACATTAACAGGTAATTACTTAGCTACAGAAGCATTACCGCGTAAATCCGCTGTATATCGTGGTGGAGATACAATGTTAGGTAAACTAACACTAAGTGATCATCCATCACCCGTAGCAGGATTTGGAACTCCAAACAGTGCAGACGATAAACAAGCCGCTACTAAATTCTATGTTGATAACGAAGTATTTGTTAGTTCGACTAACTTGTATGTTCGCACCGACGGTGATGATACCCAATTAAAAACACCTCCTGGACGTGAAGGTCGTAACTGGGCTCACGCTTATAAAACTATTAGTGCGGCCGCATTACAAGCTGAAACTTTACAAGGTTTAGCAAACTTAGAGCCAGGCCCATATCGTCAAAAAATCAGTTATACTATTAGTCCTAACACATATACTTCAACAGTGCAAAGTGTTGGATTGACTGGCGGCAACAGCGCAGTACAAGGATATGTTGATGCGGCCGCTTTATTAACTGCAAACAAAGCATTTATCCAAGCAGAAACTATTGCTTATATCAATAACAAATACGTTAACGTATTCACATATGACCAAGTAAAATGTCAAAGAGACGTTGGCTTAATTTTATCAGCCATTGGTACCGACCTTGTAGTTGGCACTAATTTTAACAGTGTCCAGGCCGCTACTTCATATTTTGAAAAACAAAGTTCAACAGTATTATCTAGTCAATTAATTCAAACCATTGATGCTATCAACTATGCACGAGATCAAGTATTAGCATTTGCATATGATTCAACTTCTCTTACTACGTATCTTAATACTGTAATTGATGCATTAAACTATGATATGGTGTTGAATTCCAACTATCAAAGCCTTACTGCGGCCAGATATTTTCCATATGCTGGAACTGGATTAAGTATAACAGAAATTGTTGGGGCACTGGGTCAATTAAAACTTGAACTAGCCAACTTAGCTAAGATCAATGCATTAACTGTAGACCTTGCTGTAACTAGATATAACAATAATATTAACAGTATGATCACAGTTGTTCAAGGAGGACTTGAACCAACAGTATCTATGGTCGAAACTAGTGCATCAAGTACAGCCAAGAAAAGTGCTAGAACATTATTATTAAACAATATTCCGTTTGTAAAAGCTGAAATAGTTGCGTGGCTAGCCGCTAATTATCCTAAATTAGCATATAGCCAAACAACTTGTAAGAGAGATATACAGTATATCATCGAAGCTATAGCGTACGATCAGTTATATGAAGGTAACAGCCGTACTATCTATGCAGGACAACGTTACTGGTCTAATGCAACACGTCAAATTGCCTACAGTGAATTGGCCGCTACTAAAGGTGCTTACATTTATTTAAAAACACTTTTACAATCGGTAATTAGCAATACTAGTCCTGCACAAGTTTATCAAAATTCAGTTATACAGTATCAAAATCAAACCTACACAGGTGGTAGTTCTCAAGCCAATACTATTAAAAATTTAGTATCTTTAATTTCTGGAACCACACTTGCCATTACAGCTACTAGTTCTTCAACAGGTATTACAACAACCAACAGTTCCGATCTAACACTTGGCATGGTTGTAACGATAGACAATACAACTCCTATTACTGTAACTGGTTTTAGCAGTAAAACTGGTTCAGGCCCGTATCTAGTTACACTAGTAATTCCAACACAAACTAGTATACCTGTAACAAATTCATCATTTACAGTAGCTGGAAATAGTAACACTAGTTATAATGGTACTGTTACTGTTAACTCAGCTACATCAACTACCGTTGTATTAAATTACTCGATTGATCCTGGAGTGTATGGCGGTGGTATAACAACCATTACTCCATACTTTGGTGGATTGACTGCTGGCGGAACATACTATATTGTAGAGATTGCAGACAGTACACATTTCAAATTAAGTTCAAGTCAGGGTGGCAATGCGGCATCGTTAACTAACACACAACTTACAACAAATGTTTCTTGGGCTGGATTATTAACTATCAATAGTCCTCCAACTAATACTCCTCCAACATACAATGCAGGCGCGGCTCCGCTTCCTACAGTTTATGGTAATGTTGGTAGTGCCAAGGCCACTGCAATTACAAACATAATTACATTTGTTAATAATACATATCCGTATATTAGCAATTCTCCTGCCATTACACAAATTAATAATTTATTCAAAGTAATGACAGACATATTGGCAGGTAGTTTGGCTAACAGAACTGTTGTAACTATAACTAAACCTGCATCTACTAGTAGTACTAATCATAGTGCGGCACAATTATTGTTACTTAATAGCACATTTATTGCGGCTGAAGTGATTGGGTGGATTAAACAAAACTACGCATCTCTTACCTATGTAGATGCTGACGGTCGAGATCAATGGGAAAAAGATATACAGACATTTGTTGAAGCAGTTGCATATGATTTAAACTATACAGGGTTAAGTGGTTCAACTACCGCGGCTAATCAGTTTTGGACAAGTGCATTAGTAAATGGTGTAACTACGTATACTAGCGTTATCGATCCGTCAGAAAAAGCGGCCAAGGTTGCTAGTATTGGTTATGCGCAAGCCATGTCTGCGTATATTATCGGTAATAATGCACCGGTAGGATTATATCAAAGTCAAATACCAAAGACTGCGATTTATGCTAGCAAGTCAGGTGTAGCACCAAATATACTAGTAACACTCACAATCCCAACAAGAATTGTACCTATTGCTGTAGGATCAAATGTTACTGTGCAAGGAAATTCAACAGTAGCATACAATGGATCATTTGTTGTTGATGCTAGTACAGCATCTACCGTCACACTGATATATCCAACAGACCCGGGCGCATGGAGTATTGCTACTACTACATATTTTAGTATTGCTCAGGTTACTAGCGGAACTTATGTAGACGGCGCAGGTGCTGTTACGGTAATGAACGCTAAATGGGACAGGCTAGTTACAGTTGTTGATACTAATCCTCCTAATTTAGTTACTGCCGGCCCAGATTTAACCGACAGTTCATATGCTAGTACCGGTTATGTTGCCGTTAGAAATGTGATTATAGGCAATTCTTCAACAGTAGCTCAAGCAACTACCACATATCTAAATACCAAATACAAAGGCGGCTTTAGTTATAATGAAGCAACTTGTCGACGTGACGTTGGTTACATTGTAGATGCAATGAGCATTGACTTGCTAACTGGCGGAACATATCAAAGTATTAACGCAGGTAAAAGCTATTATAGAAATGCCAGTGCTAAAGCTGTTGCTATTGGTACACAGAATACAGAAACAATTGACGGCATTATATATGCCAGAACACTAGCATTACAAGTTTTAAATCAAACTGTTGCTACACGTTATCAAGTATTATCAACACAGACATCTGATGTAACTAAAAATGCTAATCGAGGGTATACAGCTACCGCTACATATTCAAGTGCATCCACTGTTACTTTGAATGTGACAAGTGTTAGCGGAACCATTAAAGTAGGTATGACTGTAACTGGTACTGGCTTTAGTGCTGGACAAGTTGTTACGGCTGTAAATGGAAATCAACTTACCCTAAGTGCGGCCGCTAATGATATTATTTCCGGTACTCCAGCACTGACATTTACACTTACTGCCATAACAACATTTACTAACAATTATAATACAATGTTAAGCATTGTACAAAACGGTATTGGTGTTGCACCTACGGCAGATTTTGGAACTGGTATCTATACTATTACATTCAGTAACGGTGGTAACGGATATGTTGACCAATGCCCTCCTGGCGATTATAATATTTTACCAGGAAAGATTCTTAAGGGTGTTAACTCAAGTGCTACCGCTAACATCTTAAGTTATGCTCCAGGGAATGGTTCAAATGTTGATACAATTACTTGCCAATTATTGCAACCTGGATTCTTTACTACCAGCGAAGAATTAGAGTATGCTGAAAGTGTCGGTGCTAATCAAATTGTTATCTTTGTCGAAGCTGGTGTTTACGAAGAAGATTATCCAATACGATTAACCTCTGCTGTGTCTATCAAAGGCGACGAATTCCGTAGAACAATTATACGACCAAAAGATCGTATAAGTCAAAGTCCATGGCGCAAATTATTCTTCTATCGAGACTCCGTAATTGACGGTATGCAAATTGGACCTATCGATACCAGTAACGACTTTGTACCAACTACACTTATTACTAGCTTTTCTAGTAAAACTAGTGCGGGTGGGGGTGCGTATGATGTTGTATTCAACATTCCAACACAAACATATAAACCAAGTACATCGATAACATATACTGTTACAGGCAATACTAATTTGTCATACAACGGTACATTTACATGTACCGCTAGTTCAACCACACAAATTACCTTACGTTACCCAAGCGATCCTGGTACATTTAGCATAGCAACATTGACTAGTATAAATCCGTTAGTTACTGCTACTATTAGCGGAACAACTGGTAAAATTACAATTACATTGAGTAGCAATGCGCAAGCCAGTGTCGATTGGCTAGGTTATGTTTTCCAATCTGATGTATTAGATTCAAACGGTAAACCTGGAAAGGCGTTTGTTGACAGCGTGTCTGGTAATTTTATGAACTGTACAGTAATGTATCCGTTCACTCAAACTGGTGTTGCTTCAATTAATTATACCAATGCTTATACATTTACTGTTGGTGAAACCATTACACAAAGCGGAACATCAAGTAGTGCTACTGGAGTAGTTATATCAGCAACTTCAACGGCAGTAACTTATAAAGTTACCTCTGGCATTATGAATACTACCAACGGTGCTATTATTGGAGCATCAAGCGGGGCACAGGCCAGCGTAAGTTCTATTTCGTTTGGTGTTCTTGCACCAACATCATGGCACTTATACCTAACTAAGAATTATGGACGTCATTATTTGGTAGATCCGTTAGATGTTAACAGTACTCCGTTGAACAATAAAGAGTGCGATGTGTTCTTGTGTGCAGATGCAGTACGTGTTAATAACTTGTCAATCCAAGGACATGGTGGATTTGCCATGGTATTGGATCCAGAAGGTCAAATTAAATCTAAATCACCATATGGGCAAGTGTGTACTAGTTTTAGTCGTAGTCAAAACAAACAAGTGTTTGCCGGTGGACAGTTCGTAGATGGATTTACAGGACGACTATTTGGACAAATTACAACAGCAAGTGCAGATGGATTTACATTAACTGTAACCGGCGGTCTTAATAGTGGTTTAGACATACGTGCTCCGCAAACACCAACGGCTTTCTTTGTTAAAGGTGGACGTTATCAAGTCAATACTGTAAGCAATTATGCTCAGACATTTGATGTTAACGGCAATATTATTGGTGGTAGTGTACAATTAAATCTTGGTGCGTCTACTCCATGGTTAGGCGGTGCTGGTCAAAACATTAATATTGAAATGGCTGGTAATAAGAGTATGTTGGCCAATGACTTTGCTATGATTAACGACTTAGGTTACGCAATTCTTGCAACTAACGGCGGTATCACTGAACAAGTTTCAACGTTTACATACTATACATGGACTAGTTTCTGGTCATTGAACGGCGGACAGATTCGTTCTGTTGGTTCATCATCAGCACATGGTACATACGCTTTACGTGCTACTGGATATGACGTAACTGAAAAACCAGATAGTGTTTCACTTGCACAAAACTTAGCGCAAACAGCACGTATTTTTAACCCAACAACCTTACCACAAAGTTCACAAGGTAATGCGTTCTACGGTAACATGAATACTACTGCTATTAGTGTTTACATTTACGGTTACGATTATTTTCCAACACAAATTACTGAACTTGAAATTGATCATACATTAGCAGGTAAAGGCATTGTACGTTATCAAATTAACTCAATAAGTCATACAACTGTTTATGTTCCAGTAGGTAGTATTGGATCTAACTTTGCTTACACTACTGCTACATTTGCTACCGGCAGTACCTCAAGTAATATCATAACTGTCAACAGCAATGCCAATATTAAAATTGGACAAACTGTAACAGGTACTGGATTTACACGCAATCAAAAAGTTACTGCGGTTAGTTTAGATAGTATTACTGTAACATTAAATGGAGCACCTGATTCGACTCCAACAGGTACATTGTATTTTAGTGACACTATAACTGTTGGTGGTTCTAGTTTGGGTGGTATTTCAAGTACATTCAGTGCCAATACTGCTAATGGTTTAAATTATCTAGCTAGTGTAGGAACATTGGCCGCGATACGCCCTAGCCCTGCATTATTGATACAGGGGTACCTAAGCAAAACTGGAACAGGCCCATATTTGGTAACATTCCAAATACTAACACAAGCTTCAAGTCCAGCACTTACCGCTGGATATGTTGTTAGTGGTAATACAAATTCAAGCTATAACGGTTCTTATACTGCAACTGCAAGTACAACTACTAGTGTTACATTAAGTTATGCCAGCGATCCCGGAGTATTCAGTAGCACAAATTACACGGTAATTATGCCGCCGTCAACAACAGCCGCAACTTACTTAACAAAAACTGGAAGTGCTCCAACCGTAAATGTTACATTTACTATTTCGGCAGTAACTACTTTACCGTTAGTAGGCGGACAATTTACTATTGCTGGCAATGGTAATGCCAGTTACAATGGAACATTCTTATGTACTGGTAGTACATTAACTAGCATAACATTACGTTATACAGCTGATCCTGGTGTAAGCAGTGGATCAGCTACAACTTATAACTTCAACGGTTCAACTATCAGTGGGCCCAACGTTCCGTTTAATTCTACTGCATTGGCGACAACTGGCGGTAATACTATTATCTTAAGCAATAATGCTACAGCAACTGGTGCTGGCTTAACATTTAGTTCAAATGCGGGTAACGATTTAACAGCCTATGTTACTGGACTTGTTAATACTGCGGTGTCAACATTTACCTATGCTGGTAATGCCGTTCCTGGAGGTAGCGCAACATACTCAAACTTGTATCAAACTTTGAGCAGTGCTATCGGTGTATATGCAAACTTTAATATCACAGTAACACCAAATTTTGCAGGTGGTACTATTGGTACTATTGCAGGTAGCGGCACACAAGGCGCACCGTGGACAGCAACTATTACTGGTATGACTTCTACTACTGGTATGGTAGTTGGTAACACATTAAGTGCTACCGCAGGTACAGGTACATTGTTTGGTGGTACTCCAACAACAGTTATTATTACTAGCATTGCATCCGGTACAAGTATCACATACGCAGTTGTAGGCGGTACTACACCGACAGCTGGAACAGTCACAAGTATTTTAACTGCTAGTGCATATACAAGTGCTACTATTGGCGGACAAAACGTTTTACTATTGACATTGAGTACCAGCGGCTCAGGCGGAACATCAAGTACTGGCTTAGCCGCTCCGTTGTATGACGGACAACTTATTCAATTACGTGTATTACAAAACTTTAAGTTTTATGAAATTGATAACGTTAACCCAACTCGTCCGAGTACTGCTGTTCAGTTCACAGACAATTTGGGTAGTATCTATCGTGTTCTTACATATAACTTGACAGAAGCTACAAACGAGATACTACCTGCTAACCAAGCTGTGTTAAGTACAGATCAATCATTCTCTTATTATCTGTTCCAAGCAGATACTGGAAACATTACCAAAGTTGATCCAGTAGACGGTGGCACAAAGACCATGGGTGCTACTCCCGGCGATACTCGTATTGCTGTTACTTTATTTGGACCACAAAGCTCGATTGACCAAATTAATAAAGGCACATACGCTTTTGCATTCGGTGGCAAAGTGCATACCATCAGTAGTTACACTCCGCCTGTTACAACCACAATTATTTCCGGTTATAACCCTACTGGATCAAGTACAACTACTCTTGTATTAGGCGGAGTATTTACAGGAACTATTGCTAACAGTTCATCTACAATTACATCTGTAAGTAGCTTTACTGGACTAGTAGTTGGTGAAGCAATTACAGGTTTTGGTATTCCTGCCGGTACAACTATTATTAGCATTAACACCGGTACTTCAACTATCGGTCTAAGTGCGGCCGCTACCGGTACAGGTAGTGGTATAAGTTTTATTTACGGCAGTGTTGGTCAACCAGGCGCGGCCGCGCCAATTACCACCGGAATGGTTATAACCGGTGTTGGATTTACTACTGGACAATCTGTTAGCAGTATTGTTAGTAACACCATTGCATCATTTGTTATTGCAGACACAGTTGGAACTATAACTGTTACTAGCAGTACTTACGTAGTTGGTGAAGCTATTACTATTAGCGGAACATTTGGTGGTACTGGTTCTTTAGTAGTTGGTGGAACAACATACAGTTCAGTTGGCACTAGCAACTTAACTGCTGGTGTTATTTTCTATGTTGGTAAAGTAAACAGTGCTACTAGTATTCAGTTGTCTAGTACATACGCCAACGCCATTGCAACAAGTCCTGTGTTTATTACTAGTACAACAGGTACACCAACAGGCTTAACTTATTCAAGAGTTAGTAATACAGTAGTTTTAACTGCTGGGCCGTCCAGCACTCCAAGCGGTAGTTTGACTTTCACCAAGTCAACAGTTCCGTATATCACATTGGGTGCTACCAAATACAGTATCACCAGCACAAGCGCAAGTCCAATTACCATTATAAGACCACAAAGCATAGGTCAAGTTGCGGCCACTTATGTACCAACCGGAAACTTTACTGGTAATATCACCAGTGCCAGCACCAGTATTATTGGTGTAAGTAGTTTAACAAATCTTAGCGCAGGAACAAGTATCGCTGGAACAGGTATACCTGGACAGGCAACAATGATTGCAGTAAGTACAACCAGCCCAAGCACAATCAATCTCAGTGATGCCAGTGGTTTGGCTGTTGGTAATCTGATCACATTCGATCCAACACAAACAACGTTTGGTGGTATTCCAGTTGCTGGCCAATTGAACGCTTCATCAACCTTTGCAGGATCTGGTGCTACTGGTCTTAGTGTAACTAGTGCGGCAACATATACTGCTGTGCCAACTAAATCTAGTAACGGTACAGGTACTGGTGCAACATTTACTATTGTTAAATCAGGTGCCGGTACAGCCTATGCAAGCAACGTAACTATAACACTAGTATATGGTGGCGCTGGTTATGCTGTTGGTAATACTATTACTATTTCTGGTATACATTTAGGCGGCTCTGACGTTACTAATGACATGACATTTACTATTGCTGGTGCTGTGGCACAAGCTAGCTATTATGTTAAAACAATATCTACTAATGCTATTACTATTGCTACCACTCTTGGTGGCACAGCAATTACTGGTATTAGCACCGTGGCCGCTACAAGCACTATTGCATCATTTGCATTTGCAGATAGTGCTGGCACTGCTACAGTTACTAGTGGAACATATACTGTTGGGCAAGCTATTACAGTTACTGGCACATTTAGTGCTGGTGCTATTTCAGGTTATGTCACTGGTACAACATATTATATTGGTAAGGTAACTAGTGCTACAAGTATTCAAATAACCAGTTCGTTTACTAAAGCAACTGCTAGTACACCAGTATTTGATTTATCGACTAGTATTGGAACAGCGACACCCGGTGCTACATTTACACTAACTCAAAGTACCATCAATGCTAGAACAGACAATCCGATTGTAAGCACCAGTAGTACTACAGCATTTACCGGAACTCCAACTAATGGCAGTGCTACACTAGCAAGCATTAGTAGTTTCACTAATTTGGTTGTAGGTGCTCCAATTAGTGGAACAGGTATTACAGCTGGTACAACTATTGTATCGTTGAATACTGGTGCAAGTACTATTACAATGAGTAATCAAGCTGGATCAGCTGGATCTGGTAGTGCTCAAACAATAACTTGTACAACAAACACTGTTGTATTATCAGCACCTGCAACCGCTACAGCCAATACACAATACTTGACTTATAATAATTTAAGTACAAGCATACTAGTATACACTAGCGACCGTACCCAGTATATTAAAGCAGGCATGACTGTAACTGGTAATGGATTCACCAGCGGCCAGACCGTTGTTAGTGCAACAGCAAGTACAAGTGGTGCACCTACTACTACTATTGTAGTAAGTTCGTCTCCAAACAGTACACCATTTGGTGTAGTAGGGTTTACTGATTTAACTAGTTTAACTACACCATTCTATATAACATTACGTATACCAGATCAGGCCGCGGCGCCTGTTGTAGACACGTTCTATCTAGTGTCGGGAAATGGTAATGCTGATTACAACAAATATGTTCAGTGCGTTGCCAGTACAACTGGAACTATTACACTTGCATATCAAACCGATCCACAAAGTACTGTAACAACTACTTACAATCCTACGGGAAGTTTAGTTTCAATAACAGCAGGATTGACTATTAAAGTTGCAAGTTCTACTGGTATTAATATTGGAGATGTTATTAGAGGCGGTGGCACTGGTGGCTTCTATGCAGGACAAACTGTTACTGGTATAAATGCAGACGGGGTTACATTGACTATTAGTGGTAACCCAGCAGGAACTCCAACAGGCAACTTAAACTTTACTGCTCCGTTCCAAACTGTTGCAACTACAACTATTACTCCAATTATTACTGGTATTAGTCGCCCGATGAACGGCACTGTAGCGCAACCGTTACGTGCTGGTTATTTGCAAGGGGCGGCCGCACAGATTACTACACGTATTAGTACATGTCGTGTTACTGCTCATGACTTATTAGATATTGGCACTGGTGGTTATAATACTACTAACTATCCATATCAAATTTATGGTAACCCATATCAGAAGGCGGATCAAACTAAGGAAGTATTAGAAGAAACTGTAGGCCGTGTGTTCTATGTAACTACTGACCAAAACGGTATTTTCCGCGTAGGTCGATTCTTTACAGTTGACCAAGGTACTGGTACTGTTACATTCTCAGCTTCAATTGCGTTGAGTAACTTGGACGGTTTAGGATTTAAACGTGGTGTTACAGTTAGTGAGTTTTCAACAGACAGCTCAATGACCAACGATGCGTCAGATACTGTGCCAACCCAAAGTGCTGTACGTGGATACATTGATAATCGTTTAGGCGTACAACACTCAGGTGCTACTACTCCGGCAACTGCATTAATTGGTTCTGGTTATATGAACCTAAGTGGACAGTTGCCGATGAAAGGTAATATGTCAATGGGCGGCTTCACAATTGGTAGTATGGGCTTGCCGATTTTACAAACAGATGCAACTAACAAATTGTATGTTGATAACGTTGTTAATGCTCGTGATAGCTTTTATAAATTAAAAGATACCGCGGCAACAATGCAATACAATACTGTACAAAGTCAAATTGCAGTATGGGGTTTTACAAATACTAATAACACTGGACAAGCAGGCGCATGGACCAACGCTAGTTTTGCCAGCACATCCGATTTACTTATTAACTGGGACGGCTCAACTTTAACCAGCACTGTCCAAGGTGCTGTTGTTGCTACAACTTATGTTAGTGGCGGTACAGCGGGTAGTGGATCATTTACAGGAGCAATCAGTGGTAACGTATTAACTGTAACCGGATCACCATCTGTAACCATTGTTAAGGGTATGATATTAACTGGTGGAAGTGTTTCAGCAGGTACTTACATTATTGATACCGGTTTAACTACAACATCTGCCAATGGTACAGGCGGTGTTGGTACATATATTCTTAATAATAGCCAAACAGCAACGTGTACTGGCGGTACTGTATTCTTATTAACATTAAACAGTTCAACTGGAATCTTGCCAGGGATGATTATTAGCGGCACTGGTTATACAGGAAGCCAGTATGTAACAGGTATTACTAACACAACCGTTGTTACAATGAGTGCCGTTTATAACAGTACTCCAAGTGGAAGACTAACATTTACACGTAACGGTAGTATTATTGACGGTAAAGTAAGTTCAACGGCCGCTGTTGCACAAAGCAAATTAGCATTGCAATTGTCCACTGCCTCAAATGCAGTAGCACCAACACTAACAACAGTTAACGCAGGAAGTTTTGTTATAGGCAAGCGTTATAGAATTAGTAGTGTCGGGACAACAACCAACTGGACTATTCCTGGAAATGCTAACTGGGTAGGCGCAAGCGGTGCTGGAGTAGTTGGTACAATATTCCAAGCTGTCTCAATTGGTAGTGGTGATGGGCAAGCCATCGATATGGATGCGTTACAAGCCGCTACAGGGTTAAGTCAATACGACAGCACACAATTTACAATAACTGATGGTTGGGTTACTGTAAAAACAGCTACAGATAATAGTACAGGTATACCTGCAACTAAATTAACATGGATTGCGGCCAATAGTGTATTGGCCAATATTAGTGGTGTTGTTGGCGCAGTTAGTGTTACAACTACACAGGCTATGGTGGCTAACGGTGATGGTATACGTAATCAAGATATTCCAGCTACTGGCACTAGTACCAATTTACCGTCAGGCAACACAGCGGCCGCCAACTCAGCTACCACTGGAGCTGTAATCAGATCTGGTACTAAAGCATACGGTGTTATTGGTGTTACGGCTACCGGTGGTAACTATAGTTTAGTTCAAACAGATAGTAACGGTGTTATTGATGTTAAAGGTATCAAGATTAATTCGTTGCCAACTAGTGGAAATATTTTTGCAATTTCCACAACAACGTTAGAATTTTACACACCGGGTAATGTTAAATTCATGCAGAGTGTTGGAGCTTCAACAGCTACTAATACATTCTATGGATTAAATGATTTTAGTCAGACTGGTGCCACATTACAAACTAAGACACTAACAACTGGTGCAAGTGGAACTGGCGGAACTGTAACTGGTAATTGGCAATGGGCATCGGGCAGTTATCTTGATGCATCATTGGTTACTTTAAAATCTACTACAATTACTACAGGCGCTGATGCAACAGGCGGTACTATACAAGGCACCTGGACCTTGGTTGGTGCAAGTAAATTACAAGCTACCTACGCTGACATTGCAGAATACTATGAAGGCGACAAAGAGTATGAGCCAGGAACTGTGTTGGTGTTTGGTGGAGACAAAGAAGTTACAACTACTGATGCAATGAACGACACACGTTCAGCTGGTGTGGTAACAACTAACCCAGCCTACATAATGAACGAAGGCCAGACTGGTGTGCGTGTTTGTATAGCATTGGCTGGTCGTGTTCCATGCAAGGTAGTGGGTCGTGTTAAGAAAGGCGACATGCTGACAACATCAAGTACACCCGGTTATGCTGTAAAGGCAACTGATCCAAAACTTGGTAGCATTATTGGCAAAGCACTGGAAGACAAAGACAACGGCGAAGCTGGAATTATCCAAGTTGCTGTAGGGAGAGTATAATGACACAACAAACTATCAACACTGGTACGGCGGCCAACAGCAAAAACGGAGACCCGTTGCGTACAGCGTTTACTAAAGTAAATGCAAACTTTACTGAACTGTATGGTAACTACGCAACGCAGTTAATTACTACATCAGTATACACTGCTACTACTGCTGATCGTTATCTTGGAGTTAACTATGCCGGGCCTGTGACTATTATGTTACCTAGCACAACTGACGGGTCACTATTAACAATCAAAGACGAAAGCGGATTATGTTCTCTTAATCCTATCTCACTCATAGGTACTATAGATAATAGTACTGGCGGTGTAATTTTAACAATTAACAACGGAGCTTTAACCCTGATTTACAGATCAGGATGGAGAATAATCTAATGACATACCTAATTAATAACACCCTGGCTAATGCGCAAATTAATAGTCACAATCGACTACGTATTACAGATTATCAATCTGTTTGGTTTAATACTTTTCAATTTAGTAAAGAAACAGACAACTGGGACGAAGCGACCGTTACCGGCGGATCAGCTACCTGGAACGCTAATAATAGCGGAGTAGATCTTGCAACAACCACTGCCAGTGGTGCTAGTATTATTAGACAGACTATACGAGTTATTCCTTACATTCCGGGTCGTCCTGCACAGCTTAATCAACAGATCAAGTTTGCTACTCAAACTGCCAACTTGACTCAGCGTGTTGGCTTGTTCGATGAAAATAACGGATTTTTCTTTGAACTAGTAGGCGCCAGCACACTCAATTTTGTAATTAGAACCAGCACCAGCGGCTCAATGCAGGAAACAAGGATAGCCAGATCCAGCTGGAACGGCGACAAGTTAGATGGCACAGGTGCTAGTGGTATCACTCTTGACTTAACTAAACAACAACTGATCAGTTTCGATTACGAATGGTATGGTGTCGGTGCTGTTACACTAGGGTTTATTATCAACGGTTCTATCATAAACTGTCATACTTATTATACTGCCAACATACTAACTACTGTTTGGTGTAGCACTCCTTTCCTTCCTATTAGATTAGAACTATTCAATACAGGTACAACCGCAAGTTCAAGCACAATGCGTCAAGGATCAAACAGCGTTACTTGTGACGGACCATTTAGCCCTAACATGGGTGCCAGCAACAGTTTCGCTAGTCCCAGTGTTGTCACAATGAGCCTTGGTACATACGTTCCTGTGATTAGTATTAGACTACAAAGCTCAGCACTTAATGGTGTTTTAAAACCTACATATCTTACAGCAGGCGTAACTACTGCCGCAGGAGCAGTTGTAGTTGGTGCATATAGAATTATTAAAAATGGAACGCTAACAAGTCCTTCTTGGACCAATAGTG
>Ga0209188_1000666_pt1 | contig 32052 bp, 25 predicted proteins | sample C_130625_EF_Meta_FD_187307 | JGI IMG/M metagenome (GOLD analysis project Ga0209188, IMG submission 187307) | Freshwater microbial communities from Lake Croche, Canada to study carbon cycling - C_130625_EF_MetaG (SPAdes) (version 2) | ecosystem: Environmental > Aquatic > Freshwater > Lake...
CATGCTCGCGGCGTAGACGCTCCAATATCCCCAAAAATAGCCAAAAAAGGTAAAATTGAGCGTTAGTGACGCCAAACGATTGAGGTGAATGTTGGGCAGACACGAGGCAGAACGCAAAGGCGTCGGCGGCCGCCTGGCAATACCAAACGTTCGCCGACCTCGAGCAGCTAAGAGTTCGAAACGATCGGCAAAACCTGCCGCGGCATTTCTTTTTGCCGGTGCGTTACTTATGGTGTCGATAATCGACCCGTATTCCGGGAACATGGTGATGGCCGGAATGGTTGATCCCTATGGCCCGAACTCTCCGGGATACCCTCAAGACTTCAGTTACAAGGCCGAGCAGCAGTTCAGCTTCAACCGCGGAGGTTTCACGCTGGTCAGTGGCGGAAGCAAAACCGCGATCTTCGTTAGCCTGGTTGGTCGCCCTGACCCTGGAACCGCGAAGTCAATCGCTTTCGATTACGTCTCAAAACTCAAATGGAGCCAAGCTCAGTATTCGTGTCTGGTAAGTCTTTGGCAGCGTGAGTCTAACTGGCGCGTCGACTCATATAACAAGAGCTCGGGAGCCTACGGAATTCCGCAGGCTTTGCCGGGCATCAAAATGGCTAGCGTGGCCTCAGACTGGCAGACAAACCCTGAAACCCAAATTCGTTGGGGCGTCAACTACATCACTAAGCGATACGGAACAGCCTGCAGCGCTTTGGCACACTCTGACCAGATTGGTTGGTACTAGTGCCTCGCAACAACCGCAACACCCGCAAAGACAAGCCGGCGTTAGAGGAGCTCGATGCCGAACTCAGGCTCGACTTGGTGCGTTCCAATCTCAGGCGATCCGTGACAAAACGGGGCGTTGACTACGTCGTTCAAAATAATTCGGGACGCTCCGCCGAACCAGACAAAACTTGGATGTGCCCACACTGCAGCATTCAGATTGCAGCGGGCACAGCCCATGTTGTGGCCTGGGATGAGATTCGAGGCGTGGATACCCGGCGCCATTTTCATACTCAGTGTTTTAAGGCTTTTGAGGGACCATTACTTTGATGACAGAAATTCGCTCAAATGTTGAACTTCCTTCGATTCGCGAAGACATAACCCTTACGACGGCCGATGGCCTGACTCTTGTTGGCGAGCTGGCAACACCGGTCTCTGGCGCCGTTGCGGCCACTTTGGTCACGCTGCACCCATTGCCGACTCACGGTGGATACATGGACTCGCACATTCTTAGAAAAGCCGCCAATCGGCTCCCCGCATTGGCAGACGTTGCCGTTCTTCGGTTCAATACCCGTGGAACCGCGTCGCCTAGGGGAGTGAGCGAAGGCGTCTTCGGTGAGGGCGTAACTGAGAAACACGACCTAGAGGCTGCGGTCGCTTTCGCGATATGCAGGGGACTCCCAAATATTTGGCTGGTTGGATGGTCGTTTGGAACCGAGCTCGTGCTCAAGTACGGACTTAATCAACCCGTTAGCGGTGCCATTTTATTGTCGCCGCCGCTGCACCGAACCAGTGAAGCTGAGCTCACCCCTTGGGCTGACACAAATAAGACTTTGGCAGCGCTGATTCCCGAGCATGACGATTACTTGAAACCACACGAGGCTGCAATCAGATTTAACATGGTGCCTAACATCAAACTCATCAATGTTGATGGAGCAAAACATTTGTGGGTTGGAGAAATTGCCACGGCGCGAGTTCTGAACGAAATAGTTGCGCTGGTGAATCCCTCGAAGTTTCCTCTGCCTACAGTTTGGACAGCGAGCAACTAAAGCGCATTTTGGCGCTTGATCCAAACCTGTTTTACGACCATCGCAACTGCCGCGGTTGCCGGAATCGAAACTAAAGCGCCCAAAAGGCCTAGCAGCGTGCCGCCGGCAAGTGCCCCGACCATCACAGCAGCACCAGGAACCCTAACCGCCTTGCGCATCACGCGAGGCGTAATGAAATATGCCTCGACCTGCATGTAGATCAAGTAATAGACCCCCACCATCAGAGCTGTGGTGGGTGAGACCATGAGAGAAACTAAAATAACGACGGCTGAGTTGACCATCGAACCAATCATCGGAACCAGAACCAGTAGGAACGAAAGCACGGCTAGCACGACGGCATACGGCACCCCAAAAATAGACATCACGGCGAAGCCCAAGACAGCGTTGAGAGCTGCGATTGATACTTGACCAATCACATAGCGCCCGATCGAGTCGGCAATGGTTTCAGTAAAGGTTTTGAATGACTCGCGTTTGGTGGCGGGAACCAGGGAATAGGTGAACCGTTTGAATGAGCTGAGCGACGCCATAAAGTAGAGGCTCAGAATCAAGATGGTCAGCCCTGCGAAAAATCCGTTGAATACTGCCATGCTCAACTGCACGACGCCGCCGAGCATGGTTGGCCAATTTTTGGAGTCGGTAATAAAGCCGGCGAAACTGTCGACGCTGTGGCTTATCGAACCGTTGACCTGAATATCTAGGCTATGCACCCATGGAATGGCGAGAAAGTTATTGAAGATTGCCGGGGCGTTGGCAAAAAGTAGAGCACCCTCTGAAACAACTGTTGGAACCAGCAGGGCTATCAAACCGCCGAAAATTCCAAAGATTGCGACGACGACTATCAGGATGGCTGCCGCGCGAGGGACTTTGCGTTTCTCGAGAAAAACCACGACCGGGTCAAGCCCGAGTGTAATGAAGATTGCTGCCGAAACGTAGGTGATGATGGCCGCAATCGCGGCAAGCGCGTTACCGATAAGAATGGCTGTCAAAACGCCCAAACCACCTAATAGGCCTACTTGATAGGGGTTACTTATTTTTATCGGGTTGTTGTTTGACATAAATACCTAACTGCCTCGTTAGAGGCCAAGTTTAGATTGCGCAGTTGAAACGAACTTCGCCAAGTTTTCAAGATAAACGGATACGCCTTCACGTTCCATTTGAAAATTTTGAAGTTCAGCTAGCGCTTCACGTTGGGTGCGGCTCGCCTCGAGCCTCGCCTCGCTGGTAAGAACTCGCGCCTCGGCCTCGGCAGCGGCAACAATTGCTTCAGCCTGTGCTTTGGCTGCGTCTCGGCTGGTTTTGTTGCTCGATTTAGCCGCTGCCTCAAGCGTTTCAGCCTCAAGTCGAGCAGTGTTGGCTCGAGCCATCGCCAATGCCAGTTGTGCGTTGGCGTCATCCAAGTATTTTTGAGTGGTTGCGACTGCCTCTTGGTGACGCTTCAGGAACTCGGCCTCTGCTTCATCGCGCCTCGCCGTCAACTCAAGTTCTAGATCGATGCGCGCTTGCTCGGTTACCAGCGCCACAGCTTTTTCGTAGTCGCCGCTTTTTGTTGATTCGCGAAGGGCAATGAGTTTGCGCTCTGCTAAGTCTCGTTCGACCGACGCTTTGAGCTGCTCGACCTGGCGTTTAGCGTTCGCTCGGAGTTTTGCAACTTCAGTGGCTATTGCGCCACGAGTCGCTCCCGCTTCACGAGTCGCATCGTCGATGATTCGGGCCGCTTCAGAGCGGGAATCAGAAACAATCTTCTCGTATTCGATTCGAGCTTCAGCGATTAGGCGGTCGGCGCGCTTTTGGGCCTCGGCAACGAGTGCGTCGTAATAACCCTTGGCCTCTCGCTTCAAGTCGTCTGACTCAAGAATTGTGTTTTGAAGAATTTGTTGCGCCTGTGCCTCAGTCTCGCCAAAAACTCGCTTGGCGTGATCTTCGGCAGTGCTCAAAATCAGGGCTGCTCTTGCCCCGACGCCGGCATAAGTTGGTTCGCCGGCCTCGATTAAATCGTTTTGCAGCTGCTCAATTGTTCGACCAGCTTCTCTAAGCTCGGTTGCAAGTTGCGAGTTCAGCGCTGAAAGCTGCAACACTTCTTTTCGGAGGTCGAGAATCGCATCGTCGACCGCAGGTTTGTCGTAGCCACGCATAACAACCGCGAAGTCAAAGTCGTTGGCACTCAAAGGGAGCCTCCTCTGCGGTTCGGTAGAATGATTCGGGCAACACCTAAGTTTACTCTGATTGGATTAGCATGCGTTTCTTGACCGCCGTGCTGCTTTTTGCGGCTTCGATCGTGCTGGTCATTTTAGGCATCGGCCAGCGAACTGTTTGGGCCGGCCCTGCATCTCATGAGGTGCACCTGAAGGTTACCGAAGACAAGCCGTTCTTCTTAATTCCTAACGCGGCTCTAACAAAATACGAGGGCCGACCCACCGTTACGGTGAAGGGAACGGGCAACCTTTTTGTGGCAAGCGGACGCGAGTCAGACATAGATTCCTGGTTAGGGTCAGAGTCAAACTCAATCATTACTTTTGGTGGGCCAAAGAACGAGGCCGTCATCGAGGCCCGACCAGGCCAAAAGACAATCTTGAGCCCGGTTGGCTCTGACCTCTGGCGCCAAGAGATCAAGGGCGCTACAAAGATTCAACTCGAAGCGGTTAACCCGGCTGATGAGAACGCCTTGCTGCTGGCGCGCGACGGCAGCGAAAACGCTCCCGGTGACATCAGCTTGGAATGGCCAGTTTCTAGAGACTTCACATTTTCTACCTATTTGATCGTGGCCGGCGCAGCCCTGCTTGTAGTCGCGTTTTTTATAAATTCGGTCTCTCTGCTAAAACTTCGCAGTCAGAGCCGCCCTCGACGAAAGATGCCGAAAGCGCCTCACGGGCCACGGTCTAGGCCTAAGCGTGGCAGAACCTATTCGGCTCCACGTGGCCGTCGAGCTCTTAAGCGTCTGGCGCTAGGACTTCCAGCTGCCGCTTTGACCGTGTCCCTGATATCAGGTTGCTCGCTATCAACAGCGGTTGACCCCTCGCCGACACCGACCGAGAGCCTAGGCGATTCTCAACCGCCGGCGGCACTGCTGGTCAGCCAGATCAATCGCATTCTCACCGATACCGCCGCGGTTGCAAGTTTGGCCGACTCGGGCAAGGACCGTACCGCGATTTCAAACCGGTTTGCCGGGCCGGCACTTGAAGTTAGAAACGTTAACTACCTGCTGCAAAGTCGTCAAAAAAGCGTGCCAGGTTTGCCAACTATTTCTGCCAACGCAAAAATCGCGCTTCCGGTAGCAGCCAAGGAATGGCCTAGAACTTTGATGGCGGTCACTCGTGATGCCGCAGCCGGTTCAGCCCCGCAGATGTTGGTTTTTCAACAGGACAACCCAAGAACAAACTACAAGGTTTGGTATTCAATCGAGCTTCACCTAAAGACTCCAAAAGTTGCTGCGACTGAGACTGGCGCGGTTCCCACCCCAGCAGATTCAGGCTTTCTGGTTATGAAGCCCCAGGACATTGTGACGAACTACGGCGACCTAATAAATAACCCGTATACAAGTTTGGCAATCAATGACTTCGACGTGACAAACGATGATTTTTACAACGGCATCGTAAAAATTCAGGCGACCAACTCGGCCAGTTTGAAAAAAGGCACAATCGTCTTTAACCACGTTCTCGCAAATGAGAATATTCTGGGCCTAAACACTGCGAGTTCTGGGGCGTTGGTCGCTTTGTACATGAACGATGTGACAGTCACTAAACCCAAGAAAGCAACTCAGGCAATCGTGGTTAGCGGTCTAGAGAAGGTTTTGCTTGGCAGCGCGGGAAGCCTTAAGGGCATAAGCACAACCTACGGCGACATGATGCTGTTCTTTGTTCCGAACACAGGTGGAGGCAAAATTCAACTGCTTGGCTACACTTCAGGGTTAATCAAAGTCAAAGGTTTGTAAATGGTCGACAACGAATCTATGTTGAGGGCGAGCTTGGCCGGCGCCGTTGACCTTTCGGCTCTCAAGAAGCGAGCGGTCGATGGACCGGCAGTTGCGGCAACCAACTCAGGGGCGACCTCTGCGAATGCCGCAGTTGCTCAGGAAATCGAAGTAACAAACCTGGTCACCGAGCTAACGACATCAAATTTGAGAGCCTTTATGGCGCTCTCTGACTCGGTTCCGGTAATCGTAGAGTTTTATACCAACCGCAGCGAACACTCTCGAGACCTCAGCCTAAAACTTGCAAAGCTCGTCAAGGCAGCTGCGGGAAGCCTGGTTTTAGCGCGGGCGGACGCCGATGAGAGCCCTGATTTGGCTCAAGCCTTTTCGGTGCAGTCGCTGCCCTCGGTGCACGTTATTTTGAAAGGACAGCCGGTGCCTCTCTTTACGGCTGACCAACCCGAATCGGCAATCGCTGAGGTGTTGAAAAAAGTTCTCTCAGCGGCCACTCAAAATGGGATGACCGGCAAATTCAGCGGAACCGACGATCAGGAAAGCCCCGACGAGCCTTTGGTTTCACCAAAACACCAAGCTGCCTTTGAGGCGCTGAACTCGGGAGATTTGTTAGCTGCAGAAAGGGAGTTCCAAGCTGTCTTGGCTGAAAGCCCCGCCGATGTAGTTGCTAGCGAGGCTCTCTCGCAGATTCGACTTCAAATCAGGCTCGAGAACGTCGATTTTGAGGCAGTTCTCGGCTCAACACCTGAAGACCTTGCCGCTGGACTCCTCAAAGCCGATGCTCTTTTAGCGATGGGCGAGCTAGACCAAGCTTTTGATCTGATTCTTGATCGTTTCGCGGTGCAGTTTGACGAGCGCGAGGCTCTGCGTCAACGCCTCTTGGAACTTTTTGTTGCGGTCGGCGAGGGCGAAGCGGTCACTCGGGCGCGCAAAAAACTTACCATGTTGCTTTACTAGGCTCGACACCCGCTTGTTGGCGCTAAAAGGCTAGGCTTAAGCCATGGCGGTTTATCTGGACCACGCATCCACCTCACCGATTCGACCTGAGGTTTTGTTGCGCTACACCGCCGATTTGGCGTTGGTGGGGAACCCATCCTCGGTTCACGCTTTTGGCCAGCGAGCTCGCATGGTTGTTGAGGATGCTCGCGAGTCTCTCGCGGACACTTTGGGTTGCCACCGCAGCGAAATCATTTTTACTTCGGGTGGCACAGAGGCCGATAATCTGGCCATCAAGGGGCTTTTTTGGGCAAGAATCAACGCGGATGCCCGCCGGCGCGTAATAGTTTCGGCAGCCAGCGAGCACCACGCGGTGCTTGACGCTCTCGAGTGGCTTGAGCGCCACGGCCCCGACGAGCAACGTGCCGAGTTGCACCTGCTTGAGTTGGATGCCGACGGCAGGTTTGACCTGGCGGAGCTTGAGCGTTTTTTGGTTAAGCGCGGCGATGAGGTTGCGTTGATTTCACTGATGTGGGCTAACAACGAGACCGGCTTGGTTTGGCCGATAGCCGAGGTGTCGAAGCTGGCTGCAAAGTTTGGTGTTCCGGTGCACAGTGACGCGGTTGCAGCTTTTGGGCATGTGCCGGTTGATTTCGCAGAGTCGGGCCTCGGTCTCATGAGTGTTTCTGGTCATAAAGTTGGTGCCCCCGTCGGCATTGGCGCTTTAGTGGTTCGCCGCGACATCAACCTCGTGCCGGTCAATCACGGTGGCGGGCACGAACGCAAACTGCGCTCGGGAACTCTAAACGCCGTTGGAGCCAGCGCTTTTGCAATGGCAGCCGCAGCCTCGAATGCCAGTTTGCTGGAACGTGCCCACCGCGACGCCGCGCTCAAACAAAAGCTCATCGAAGCGGTTCGTGCGTTGGTTCCCAACGTTCAGGTTACAGCTGAGGCCGCCGAAACCCTGCCGAGCACAGTTCACCTCAGTTTTCCCGGTTGTCCGGGAGACAGCATCCTCGTGCTTTTAGATATGGCTGGGGTGGCAGTTTCAAACGGCGCTGCTTGTCAGGCCGGAGTAATCGGCGCCTCTCACGTGATGCTCGCCATGGGGCGCAGCGAGCAGGCCGCTTCGGAATGCATCCGCGTTAGTTTTGGTTATGACACCACAGAGAGCGACATTGATGCGTTCTTGGCGGCCCTTCCGGCGGCCTACGAGGGTGCGCGAAAGGCGGGTGTTGCTGCGTGAAAGTTCTAGCTGCCATGAGTGGGGGAGTCGACTCAGCCGTTGCTGCTGCCCGCGCAGTAGAAGCAGGGCATGAGGTAGTTGGCGTGCACCTAGCGCTCTCACGTAACGCCGGCACCCTGCGCACCGGTTCACGGGGATGCTGCACCATCGAAGACTCTATGGACGCCCAACGTGCCTGCAACGTTCTCGGGATTCCCTATTACGTTTGGGATTTCAGCGATCGCTTCAAAGAGCAGGTTGTTGAAGACTTCGTGGCTGAATATCAGGCCGGCCGCACCCCAAACCCCTGCATGCGTTGCAACGAACGCATCAAGTTTGCTGCGCTGCTCGAGAAAGCCCTCGCAATGGGCTTCGATGCCGTTTGCACCGGGCATTACGCCACACTGTTGACCGATGAGGTCGGCAACCTTGAGCTTCACCGAAGTAACGAGCTTGCGAAAGACCAGTCATACGTTCTGGGTGTACTAAATGCCGAGCAGCTGGCCCACTCGATGTTTCCGCTGGGTGCAGAGGCATCAAAGTCGGATGTTCGGGCCGAAGCCGACCGTCGCGGCCTAGCGGTGGCAAATAAGCCAGATAGCTACGACATCTGCTTCATTCCAGAGGGTGACACTCAAGACTGGCTAACCGAAAAAGTCGGTGGCAAAGCTCCAGGGCAGATCATCGATGTTGACGGCAATGTTTTGGGCAAGCACGAGGGCTCTTATGGTTTCACCGTTGGGCAGCGCAAAGGGCTGCGCATTGGCAAGCCAGCAGTCGATGGCAACCCTCGTTACGTTCTTTCGATTAGCCCAAAGACCAACACCGTCGTGGTGGGGCCGCAGGCGGCGCTCGCCGTGTCTGAGCTCGCTGGTTCGCGCTACACCTGGTGCGGAGTGGCGCCATCCAATGTCAGCGAGTTTTTTGACGTTGGCGTGCAGGTGCGTGCCCACGGCGAAGAAGTGCCGGGTCAAGCAGCTGTGATCGATGGAGAACTGGTGATTCGGGTGAACGAACCCATCATTGGGGTAGCGCCAGGGCAAACCGCCGTGCTCTATGTTGGCACTCGAGTTTTGGGTCAAACCACCATCGACCGAACCGTTAGCGCAGTTGCCGGAGACCTCGAGGCGCTCGCCGAAAACGTCGCGTCGCAAGCCTAAACTTGTGCTGTGAACGACGCCTCAAATAACTCCGCTGACGCACTTTCGCACGACGCTCTTGTCGCGCGCGTGGCTTCGCTCACCGACGAAATCAACTCACACCGCCGCGCCTATTACGAGGGCAATACGGTCTTAATCAGCGACGAACGCTATGACGCGCTGATGCTCGAACTCGAGGCCATCGAGCGCACGAACCCTGAGCTGATCACCGGCGACAGCCCAACCCAGTCGGTTGGTGGGGCAGCCAACGAGGCTTTTGCTCCCGTGCAGCACCTTGAACGCATGATGAGTCTCGACAACGTTTTTAGCGAGGATGAACTATCAGCCTGGCTCGAGAAGACCGGCAATGGCCCGTTGTTGTGTGAGCTGAAAATCGACGGACTCGCAATCAACCTGCGTTACGAAAACGGAGTTTTGGTTTCAGCGGCTACTCGTGGCGATGGGGTAGTGGGCGAAGACGTTACCGCGAACGTTTTGACCATCAAGTCGATTCCGCGCCGTTTGTCGGGCTCAGGCCACCCGCCGGTGGTTGAGGTTCGCGGCGAAATTTTCTATAACCTTGCTGACTTTGCGCGATTGAACGAATCGCTGGTTGCCGAGGGCAAAGCGGTGTTTGCTAACCCGCGCAACTCGGCGTCCGGATCTCTACGTCAAAAAGATTCAAAGGTCACGGCTACCCGTCCGCTTCGAATGCTCGTGCACGGCGTGGGTGCCTGGTCAAACGCTCCGGTTTCCAACCAATCCGAGGTTTACGAACTTTTGGCCAGTTGGGGCCTGCCAACCTCAGATCGCTACCGCGTAGTGAGCTCGGCAGCCGAGGTTTTGGCCTACGTTGCAGAGTTTGCCGCGGCTCGCCACTCGCTCGAGCACGAAATCGACGGCATCGTCATTAAAGTTGATTCGCTTGCGGCTCAGGCCGACCTCGGGTTTACCTCACGCGCTCCCCGCTGGGCTATCGCTTTCAAGTACCCGCCCGAGCAGGTCAACACAAAGTTGCTTGACATTCGCGTTTCGGTCGGGCGCACCGGCAGGGCAACGCCATACGCAGTTGTCGAACCCGTCAAGGTCGCCGGCTCAGTCGTTGAGTTCGCAACCCTTCACAACCAAGACGTTGTCAAAGCCAAGGGCGTTCTCATCGGCGACACCATCGTCTTGCGCAAAGCCGGCGACGTGATTCCCGAGATTCTCGGGCCAGTGCTTGCGCTGCGCGACGGCACCGAGCGCGCCTTTGTGATGCCTGCCAACTGCCCTGACTGCGGTGCGCTGTTGGCCCCCGCGAGCGAAGGCGACATCGACCTGCGTTGCCCAAACTCGCGCTCTTGCCCGGCGCAGTTGCGCGAACGCATCGCCTATTTAGGTTCTCGCGGGGTTCTCGACATTGAGGCGCTCGGTTATGTGGCGGCCTGCGCTTTAGTTCAGCCGATCGAGCCGGCCGAGCCGCCGGTGCGCTCAGAGGCCGACCTCTTCACTCTCACGCTCGACGACCTCCTTCCGATTCGCTCGGCTGTGCTCGACGCTGATACCGGGCTGCCAAAACTCGACTCCGACGGCAACGCCAAAGTGGTTGAGTTCTTTCGCAAAAAAGATGGCTCGCCCGCCGAAGTTGCCCTCAAGTTGCTGCGCAACCTCGAAGAGGTCAAAACTCGCCCGCTCTGGCGCTTCCTCTGCGCGCTCTCGATTCGTCACGTGGGCCCAGTGGCGGCCCGCTCGCTGGCGACCCACTTTGGCTCGCTCGACCGCATCTTTGCGGCCACCGAAGTTGAACTCGCCGAAGTCGACGGTGTCGGGGGCATCCTAGCTAAATCGCTCAAAGACTGGATTTTGGTCGACTGGCACCGCGACATCATTGAAGCCTGGCGCGCTGCGGGCGTGCAGTTAGAAATCTCGGGACACCCCGGGCCTGGCGCAGCTGCCGCACAGGGCGGCATTTTCACCGGAAAAACCATCGTCGTCACCGGAACGCTCACTCAGATGACTCGCGAGCAAGCAGAAGAGGCGATTATTGAGCGCGGTGGCAAAGCGGCTGGCTCTGTTTCTAAGAACACCGCGTTTTTAGTCGCTGGCCCGGGAGCTGGCTCGAAGCTGGCAAAAGCCGAAGAACTGGGCATCGAGGTTATCGACGAAGCCGAGTTCTTGAACCGCATCTCAAACTAAACTAGAAGCAACCCCGTCGTCTGGTTCAAGAGAGATCCATGTCTGAAATTACCCCTGATTTGGTGCGCCACCTAGCTGGCCTATCACGCATCCTCGTGACTGATGAAGAAGTCACCCACTTGACTGAGCAGCTTTCTCTGATTGTTGATTCGGTGGCGACCGTGAAGGCGGCCGTTGAGGGCGATGTGCCCGCCACCAGTCATCCGATTGCCATGGCAAACGTGTTTCGCGAAGATGTCGTTGAGGCTTCGATGACCCAAGACCAAGCTCTTTCGGGTGCTCCCGACAGCGCCCAGGGTCGCTTCAAAGTGAACGCCATTTTGGGCGAGGAGTAACCCCATGTCAGACCTTGTCAAAAAGAATGCCAGCGAGCTCGTCTCACTGCTTCAGTCACGCGAAATCTCTTCGGTTGAACTGACCACCGAGTTTCTAAACCGCATCAACGCGACCAACGGCGTCGTCAACAGCTACCTGCACGTCAACGATGAGACCGCGCTCTTGGCTGCGGCAACCGTTGACGGCTCTCGCGCCGCGGGCAAGCCGCTTCACCCGCTTGCAGGTTTGCCAATCGCAGTCAAAGACAATCTCACGACAACCGATGCGCCAACCACTTCGGGTTCAAAAATTCTTGAGGGATGGGTTCCTCCATACGACGCAACCGTTGTCAGCAAGTTGCGCGCGGCGGGCATGCCGATTTTGGGCAAGACCAACCTAGATGAGTTCGCAATGGGCTCTTCAACCGAGTTTTCGGCGTTTGGTCCTTCGCGCAACCCCTGGGCGCTTGACCGCATCCCTGGTGGTTCTGGCGGTGGCTCGTCTTCGGCGGTTGCCGGATACCTCGCCCCAATCGCACTGGGTTCTGACACCGGTGGTTCGATTCGTTTTCCGGCCTCTGTGACCGGCACCGTCGGCATCAAACCAACCTACGGTGCAGTTTCGCGCTATGGCCTTATCGCCTTGGCGAGTTCGCTCGACCAGGTTGGTCCGGTGAGCCGCAACGTGCTCGACGCCGCGCTGCTGCAAGACGTAATCGCCGGGCACGACCCACATGACAGCACTTCGCTGCCCGAGTCGCTCGGTTCAATGGCCGAAGCCGCCAAAAAGCTCGACGTCAAAGGCATGCGCATTGGCGTTATCAAAGAGCTAACCGGCGCGGGTTTTCAAACCGGCGTTTCAGAGCGCTTCAACCAGAGCTTGCAGCTGCTCGCCGATGCCGGAGCCGAAATCGTTGAGGTTTCTTGCCCTAGCTTCGAATACGCGATTGCCGCCTATTACCTGATTTTGCCGGCTGAGGCTTCGTCGAACCTCGCGAAGTTCGACTCGGTGCGCTTTGGAATGCGCGTAGCTCCCGAGGGCAACCCAACCATCGAGCGCGTCATGGCCGCCACCCGCGAGGCCGGTTTTGGTCCCGAGGTCAAGCGCCGCATCATCCTCGGCACCTACGCCCTTTCAAGCGGATACTACGACGCCTACTACGGCAGCGCCCAGAAGGTGCGCACTTTGATTCAGCGCGACTTTGCGGCAGCTTTCGAAAAAGCAGATGTTTTGGTTTCACCAACCGCTCCAACCACCGCTTTCAAGTTGGGCGAAAAAGTTGAAGACCCTCTAGCTATGTATCTAAACGACATCGCGACGATCCCTGCAAACCTCGCGGGAATCCCTGGCATTTCGATTCCTAACGGTGTTGCCAGCGAAGATGGCCTGCCGGTTGGCATTCAGTTCTTAGCGCCAGCTCGCGAAGACGCCCGCCTGTATCACGTTGGTGCGGCTCTAGAGGCAATGCAAGACTCGGCCTGGGGTTACAACATGATGAGCCAAGCTCCTGACCTTCACGACCTAATTGCAAAGGGTGGTTTCTAATGGCCAAAGCAGAGTTGATGAACTACGAGAAAGCCCTCGAGCAGTTTGAGGTTGTCATCGGTCTTGAGGTTCACGTTGAGCTGAACACCAACACCAAAATGTTCTGCGGTTGCGCCAACATCTTTGGCGACGAGCCAAACACCAACGTTTGCCCAATTTGCATCGGCTTGCCGGGCTCATTGCCGGCGGTAAACAAGAAAGCCGTGGAGTCGAGCATCGCTATTGGTTTGGCCCTTGGTTGCCAAATCGCGCCAAACGGTCGTTTCTCGCGCAAAAACTATTTCTACCCTGACCTCGCAAAAAACTTTCAAACCTCCCAGTATGACGAGCCAATCGCATTCGAAGGTTCAATCGAGGTTGAGGTGCCCAGCGGCAAAAAGTTCACTGTTGAGATCGAACGTGCTCACATGGAAGAAGACGCCGGCAAGCTCACCCACATTGGCGGCAACACCGGCCGCATCCAAGGCGCAGAGTACTCTCTAGTCGACTACAACCGCGCCGGTGTGCCGTTAGTTGAGATTGTGACCAAAGTGGTTTACGGCGCCGGCGCTGAAGCTCCTGAGCTCGCAGCAGCCTACGTTCGGCTGATTCGCGAAATGGTGAAAGCCATGGATGTCTCGGACGCCCGAATGGAACGCGGAAACGTACGCTGTGACGCAAACGTTTCGCTTCGCCCACACGGTGACCCAAAACTCGGCACGCGCACCGAGACCAAAAACGTCAACTCGCTGCGCTCAATCGAGCGCGCAGTGCGTTACGAAATTCAGCGCCAGGCGCACATCCTTGCAAATGGTGGCAAAATCACGCAAGAAACCCGCCACTGGCACGAAGACAAAGGGGCCACCAGCGCTGGTCGCCCAAAGTCAGACGCCGACGACTACCGCTATTTTCCAGAGCCAGACCTAGTGCCGGTGCAGCCAAGCGTCGAATGGGTTGAATCGATTCGCGCGACCCTGCCCGAAAACCCAGCGCTACGTCGCCGTCGCCTGCAAGACGAATGGGCATTTAGCGACCTCGAGTTTCGCGACGTTGTCAACGCAGGCCTACTAGACCAGCTCGTTGAAACTGTCGAAGCCGGCGCCAAGCCACAAGCCGCCCGCAAATGGTGGACCGGCGAACTGGCTCGCCTAGCCAACAGCGAAGACAAAGATGTTTCAGAACTAAACATCACAGGTGTTCAGGTTGCTGAGCTCGCGACATTGGTTGAAGCCGGCAAGCTAAACGACCGACTAGCCCGCGAGGTTCTAACCTATGTTCTCGCTGGCGAAGGCTCACCAGCCCAAGTTGTGGCTGCTCGAGGTCTAGAAGTGGTCAGCGACGACGGCGCACTACTGGCCGCCATCGACGCAGCGCTAGCCAGCCAGCCTGACGTGCTCGAAAAGATTCGCGAAGGCAAACTTCAAGCAGCTGGTGCAGTCATTGGCGCAGTAATGCAGGCCATGAAGGGTTCAGCCGATGCCGGTCGCGTGCGCGAGCTAATCATTGAGCGAGCCAACCAGGGTTAATCGCGGCGCCTTCGGGCGTTGAACTTAAAGCAAAAGACCTCCCAATGGGAGGTCTTTTTGTTTGCGCGCCGCCTTCGGCTCAGTGGGTTTTTCGCGGCGCCTTCGGCTTCCGAAAGTGTTGCGACACCTTCGGTGGTCTCGCACAGATCGTTGCCCGAAAGTCCGCTGACGCTAACTTTCGAGCACCGCTCTCGGTGCTCGCTCGGGTGAGTAACGGGACTTGAACCCGCGGCCCCCTGGACCACAACCAGGTGCTCTACCAGCTGAGCTATACCCACCATAGATCGAAAGTTCTCGACCATGCTTGACCTTGGTGTGCCAAGCAACTAGAAAAGTTTAGCAGAATGAGTCGAGCAAAGTTAGTCGACTTTTGGCCCCTGAAGCAGTGATTCAACTGCAAGGTCTAACTCGTGTGCCGACAAAGGCGACTCAACGAACACAACTTTGCGATAAAAACGCAACTCTTGAATCGACTCAAGAATGTCGGCCAGCGCGCGGTGCTTCGAGCCCTTCTTAGGAAGTTTGAAGTACACGCTCGGAAACCAACGGCGCGTAAGCTCTTTGATGCTTGAGACATCGATGTTTCGGTAGTGCAAAAAGTCGTCCAAAGCTGGCATGTGGTGGTTTAGAAACATGCGGTCGGTGCCGATGCTGTTGCCGGCAAGGGGAGCGGTCTTGGCCTCTGGAATAAACCGTTTGATGTATTCCAAAACCTGAGTTTCGGCTTCGGCCAAAGGGAGTCCGCTTTCAAACTCGTTGATGAGTCCCGAATTGACATGCATCTGGCGCACGAAGTCGCTCATGCCCTCCAGAGCCTTAGGCTCTGGCTTGATAACCAGGTCAAGTCCTTCATCCAAGGGCTCTAGGTCTGAGTTTGTAACTACGACCGCTATCTCGACCAGGCAGTCTCGTCGCGGATCCAGCCCCGTCATTTCACAGTCAATCCACACAAGGTTTTCTGAAATCTTAATCACGGTCCAAAGTTAGGAGGGGCTTGCGACATTAAAGCCGCAAGCCCCAATTTTATCGCCGAACGAAACCGCCCGGCGTCAAATCTCGGCTCGGCCGACAGCCGTTAGGCTTTGGCCTTTTTAGCCGCACGCTTGGCAGAACGCTTTGCCTTCGCAGATTTCGCTTCCTGCTTAGCCAAACGCTTAGCGGCACGCTTTTCTTTGCGACCCTCGACGATTTCGTAGAGCACCGGAACGATGACCAGTGTCAAAACTGTCGATGAGAACAAGCCTCCGATAACGACGATTGCTAGCGGTTTCGAAATAAAGCCACCGCTTCCGGTTAGCCCAATGGCCATCGGAATCAACGCGAAAATCGTAGCCAAAGCTGTCATCAAAATCGGGCGAAGGCGCTGGCGAGCTCCATCCATGATTGCCTCTTGAAGCGGGCGACCCTGCCTGCGGTATTGGTTGATCAGGTCGATCAAAACAATCGCGTTAGTCACAACCACGCCAACCAGAAGCAACATGCCGATGATAGCTGGCACGCCGAGAGCTGTATCAGTGATCAAGAGCAAGCCGATAGCGCCGGTTGCGGCGAACGGAATCGAAACCAGCAAAATAAGCGGCTGAACGATGCTCGAGAACGTAGCAACCATCACGATAAACACGATTGCAATCGCAGCGAGGAGCGCCAAACCGAGTTGGGCGAATGAGTCTGCCTGCTGTTTGGTGACACCGCCGAGGTCGATTGTTGCGCCAGCCGGAAGCTTTTCTCCGGAGCCTGAGGTTGAAGTCAGCTCAGCCAAACGCTTCGAAACTTCGGCGTTGATTTTTCCGAGGTCTGGTTTTTCGGCGGTTGGGGTTAGAGACACCGTAGAAACGCGGTTTCCCTTTGAAGTCGTGATTGAAGCGGGCACAGACTCTTCGGTCACCTTCGCCAACTTCGAGAGAATCACCGGCCCGCTGGCGGTCATGATGTTGATTTTCTTGACTTTAGCTGGCGTGTTGACGAGTTTGGTTTCTACAACGTAAACCGGAGTTGAGACGCCTGAAACGTTGACAGAACCCAATGACGACGGATGAATCGCGTTGGCAACCTGGCCGGTCACGGCAATCTCGCTTAGTCCAACAGCCGCTGCCGCTTTGCGGTTGACGGTGATTTGGAGGGTTCGCTGTTGCTTGGCCAAAGTGTCAGTCGGTTTGCTGGTGCCGTTGATTCCGGTCAGTTTGGTTTCTACGAGTGCCACGGCTTTCGCTAGGCTTTCGTCATCTGGAGCCACGACGTTTACGTCAACTGTTGAAGATCCTCCAACCGACTGACCGTTGCCCGAAGCAAACTCGATTGTTCCGACTTCGCTGAGAGTCGCGAACTCGCTGGTTAGGGTGTCTTGAAGTTTCTTTGAGTCGACACCGTCAACCGAAGTGACTTGAATTTGAATGCCACCGGCTGCGCCGCCGAGGGCCACGCGTCCGTCACCGCTTGAACCGATGGTGGTAATCCAGCTTTCAACATCTTTTGCTCCGGTCTTTTCAACCAAGTGCTTATCTAGAACTGTCTCGAGTTTTGCGGCTGCTGCCGACTGCTCTTCAATAGAAGAACCTGGCTTGAGGGTTTGGTTGATTAAGAAACCGTTGCTGCCGCTCGAGCCGATGAAGTCGGTCTTCAAGAAGCCACCCATTCCAAAAGTCAGAAAGAGCACTAACACGGAGGCTACGAGGGTAATCCAAGGGTGGCGCTGGGTGCTGCGCAAGACAGGTAGGTAACCTCGCTGTAGCCAGCTCTTTCTTTCTCGTTCTTCTTCTTCGCGGCGAACTTTCTCGACTGCAGCTTCGAGGTTTTTTCCGGCGGCAAAGTTGTGCTTAGGCTTCAAGAACCAGTAGGCCAGAACCGGAACGATGGTTAGTGCTACCAAAAGCGATGCAAGTAAGGCGATGGTGAAGGTGAAGCCAAATGGTCGGAACAGCTCACCGATCAGCCCACCAACAAGAGAAATCGGCAAGAACACGGCAACTGTGGTGATGGTAGCGGCGGTGATTGCCCCAGCCACCTCGCGCACAGCGTTGATGATGGCGTCTTTCTTTTCTTCGCCATAGCTCAAGTGTCGGTTAATGTTTTCGATGACCACAATCGAGTCGTCTACCACGCGACCAATGGCAATCGTTAGCGCGCTCAGGGTGAAAAGGTTTAGCGAGTAACCAAGTGCGTTTAGCCCGATAAAAGCAATAAGCACGGATGTTGGAATCGAAATTGCCGTTACTAGGGTTGGGCGAACCGACATCAGGAACAAAAGAATGATGATGATGGCAAAGCCGAGGCCCAGGAGGCCTTCGCTGGTAAGTTCGTCGATTGACTTCTTGACGTAGGGAGCTTGGTCAAAGATTGTGTTGACTTCGACGTTGCCACCGAGCTTGGTTTTGAACTCGTCGACTTTGCTCAGAACCGAATCCGCCAGAGCAACCGTGTTGCCGTTTTGAGTTTTAGAGAATGAGACCGAAAGTGCATCTTTGCCGTTAACGCGAGCAATCGTGGTGATCGGAGCGTTCTCAAGTTTTACCTTGGCAATGTCACCGATTGTTAGAGGTTTTGGCGCAGGTGCGGGTGCTGCGGTCGGATAGGTTGGGGTGACCGAACCTGGGGTTTGCGATGAAGCGCCGGTTGGTGCACCGGTCGGAACACCTGAAGTTGGTGCACCGGTTGGCGCACCTGAAGTCGGAGCAGCTGACGGCGCAGCATTTGGAGCTGTTTTTGGGGTCGCCGAAGCAGCCGACGCAAATGGGTTTGAAGCCGAGGTCTGGGCAGTTGCGCCGATCAGCGGCAGCGCTTTTACTTCGGCGACTGAGTTTACGGCGGTTCCGATTTGAACGCTGAGGTTTCCTTTTGAGTCGGTTACTGTTCCGCCAGGCAAAATCAAGCCGTTGCTGGTTAGCGCAGTCTTAATCGATTGAGTGGTTAGCCCGGCGGCTGCCATCTTTGAAGTTTTTAGGGTCAGGTTAAGACGTTTCGTTGAAATTCCGCTCACTGCGATGCTGCGGAGGTCTGCTACGTTGCCGAAAACTTCGTTTGCGCGAGCTGTGATTACTTTTCCGAGCTCCTCGTTTGATCCAGTGTTTGAGGAGACACCAAGCGAAATGATAGGAACGCTGTCAAACGAGCCAATAGTGACTTTTGGTTCAGCTCCGGCCGGCAAGGTCGATTTGATTGCCGAAACGGCGTTCGTTAGGTTCTCTTGCAGTTTTGCGTTGGTGATTCCATAGTCAAAGGCGACTCGCACGATCGAAATGTTTGCCTGCGAAGTTGAGCTGCTGGTGGTTAGGCCGCTCAACTGGCGCACTGCAGTTTCGATGGGCTGTGAAATCTGCTGGTCGATAATCTCTGGGGATGCTCCCGGAAGCGCGGTTACGATGGCCGCCTGTGGACTATCGAATGACGGAATCAGCTCTTGCTTTAGCGAACCCATCGACAAGAACCCGAAAAGGGCAACGATGATTGTGATTAGTGAAACCACAGAACGGTTTGCGAGGCTCAGCTTGGCAAGTTTGAACAATTTGACTCCTAGATTATTTACCGAGGTAACTATTTAGATTTTACCAAGTTATTAGTGTCAACACCATTAGGTCGCTAGTTATTCACCAATCACGGCGATTGGCATCGTTACCGGAAACTCTCCCGGCGCTACCGCTTCAGACCGCGCAGTTTTAGCAAGAACTCTCGCGATAAAAGCGCAAGCCAACACTAAAAGCGCTGGAATGATGAAAGCGATTCGAATGTCGGCAGCCTGAGCCACGGCGCCAATCAAGACTTTAGCCATGATGACCATGATGGTTTGAGCAAGGCTCATCCTTGCCATCACAGTTGCGGTGTTAAGACCTTTGATGTGGCCGCTGGCGCTAAAGAAAGACGGAACCAGACTCGAACATCCCAAGCCTGCTAAAGCCCAGCAGGCGCTTCCGGCGATGACGGAGCCTGTCGAACCCAATGCCGAAATCGAGTCGGCAAACAAAACGCTGGAACCAAGCCCGATAAAACCTAAAAAACCGCCCATCATGGCAATTTCACTCATGTGCCAAATTTTGGTTAGCCGTCCGAGCGAAAGTCTGCCAGCAATCATGAAAACCATAAAACTTGTGTAGGGAATCGATGCTAGCCCGGCATCAGAAATGTTGAGTGCGTCACGGCTATAAATTGCGCTCCAGTCAATCAGTGCCAACTCCGGAGAAACCGCCACGAAGTAACCCGCGGCCAACAGCCAAACCATGCCAGGCGTCTGAAGCAACGGCACTCGAACCGGCTTGCGTTGGCGTTCGGCTTGGCGCGACTCATCCTTGCCTAAAAGAAATCGACTGGCAAACCAGAAGGCAATCGCAACCAGAGCGGCGATTACCCCAAAGTGCGCCTGAATGCTGATTTGGGTCGTGAGGTAACCCGCGACGGCTGCCGAAAGCATCGCACCAATCGCCCAGGTGCCGTGAAATCGACCGATGATTACTTTTTTGATGGCGTTCTGCAAGATCACCGATTGCGAGTTAATGCTGACGTTAAAACAGCTCATGCAAAAAGCCCACAAAACGTTAGCTAGAAAAAATACCCCAGGGCTTGTGATGAAGGCAAAAGAGAACAGCAACCCAGAAACTGCCAGTGAGTTGACTTGAGCGACTCGTTGCTCACCGAAACGGGCGACCAGCCGGTTTGCCAAAATCAGCCCGGCTATCGACCCAACTGCCGCAAAACCCATAATCAGGCCCCAGGTTTTGAAATCAACCCCGATTTGATTTATCAACTCAGGAACCCGCGGAATTTGGGTTGTGGTGATGACACCCTGAAAGAAAAACATCGCTAAGAGTGCGCGCTGCGACACTTTTGCACGCTGCGGCGACACTTTAGTCATGAGTCAAAACTACAGGTTTATTGAGTTGGGGTTGAAGACGGTGTCACCTTTGTGTAGTTGATTTTTAGCGAACCTTGATCGCTCGGCATCAGTTCTATCCAAGTGTTTCCTCGCGAAAGTTCGACGGGATCGCCAGTTTGTGTAAAAAAGGTGATCGGATCAGTTTGGCTGGCTTTCTTGAAGGTGATTGCGAGTGCCTTGCCGGAGCTAAAAATAACTCCGGTTCCTCCGCCAACCACAACGGTGCATTGAGAGAGCCGCAAGAAGGGCGACCGAAATAGTGAGTGATTGTTTCGACATAACTCGAGCGTATGCTCGCAGGCAGGCACTGCCCAACAAGACTCGCTAGGGTTTGGTTGATTGATCACGCATTAGGCGCTGGGCGATGATCAGCGAAACTCGGGTGAGCTCAGCGAGCTGCGCCGTTTCTTCGCAATAGTGATGAAACCGAAATAATCGCGCCACCAATTACGGCTGGAATGCCACCTCCGGGGTGCACCGAAGCTCCAACCCGCCAAAGCCACGGTCTCGAAATCGCGTTGTAGGTCGGCATATGAAATGGTCCACCCTGCCACATTGGTCGAGTTTCGCCATAGAGGGCTCCACCTGAAGCACCAAAACCTGCGAAGTATGAAGGATCTAAAATTTCGTGCGCCTCAATCAAATCTGCGATGTTGCAATCGAGGCCAATCATTTGGCTGATTCTCGCGAGCTCGCTTTGAACGAAAGGGTCTTCGAGCTTGAAATGCGCGCCGTTTGCGGGAGCGGTCAAGAGAATCGCTGCCGTCGCTTTTGAGTTCGGATAAATGTGCCCTGGGCGGTAGTAGTTCAAGAACGCCATGGTTTCTTGCGGCACCTGCTTGCCGTCAAGTGCAGCGTGCAGCTTGGCAGGATCGCTCGGCATGATTACCGAGTGGGTCACGATGTTTTCGGGCAACGGTGTCTTTAGAGTCACAAAGAGCGCAACACCCGAGCAAGAAGCGCGCTTGGGTGCAGTGCGAGCTTTGCCCAACAGGCCAGACAGAACCCGCGAGTCGGTAGCGCCAATCACCAAATCGGCCTCAAAGTCACCGGCAGTTGACTTGACCAAGCCTTTTCGAATCGACGTTACCTTCGTATTGGTGATGACCTTTGCACCAGCTTCGGAGGCTAAACGACCAAGCGCGAGCACAATCTCATAGACACCGCCCTGCGGCACAAAAATGCCTTCGCGCGCCATAACGGCGGGCATCGTCGCGTAAAGCGCCAAGGTTCGTTCAGGCGATATTCCAGCATTCAACGTATGAATGGCGATGATCTCGCGCAGCCCGCCTGGCAGCCACTTTAGCCCTTTTAGATAGCTCGTAGTCGAGAGCTTTAGGCCATAGTTCTTTGAGATCGCGCCAACCGGCCCGAGAGTTTTCATCGAGTAGGGGCTTGTGGTTAGAAGTTTCGTAATCTCGGGGCTAAGACCTCCGTGAATGGCGTCAAACCGTTGCCACGCTTCGAACCACTCGTGCCCTGGTTCAACAGGCAGCGTCACAACGGCATCCTGATAAAAATATTTGCCAACTTCGGGCAATTTTTCGAGCTTTAGGTCTGCGATGGCGGCCGCATCGCTCGGCGCACCGACCGAGTCATACATCGCGTAAAGTTCGTCTAGCACTGAAGGAAACGTGATGAGCGAAGGCCCGGTGTCGATGCGCTGCCCGGCAACCGAAATGCGCCGGGATTTTCCGCCGATCCACGAGTTGCCCTCGAGAACCGTCACGTCGTGGCCGGCCTTGGCCAAAAGAGCAGCCGCGGTTAGGCCGCCGATGCCAGCGCCCACCACAACTATCTTCTTTGTCAAAATCTAAGCTCCGGAAAAACAATCGAAACCACGAGTTGGAACCCCGCGACCGAACCAACAACGTAGGGGTAGGCGACCGAATACTTATAGACCCGTTTGGCGTTTTCGCCAGAGTCGTTGCGTTGAATCAGCCAAATTAACCAGGCTGCATAACCTGCGTTAGCGATTGCCAACGGGATGTTCACGAATGCAAATAGAGCAGTCGACACCGCCCACCAGAAAGCCACCCAAACCAACGAACGTTTCGCTCCCAAAAAGACCGCCGTCGTTTTGATTTCAACGAAAGCATCTTCTTCGATGTCTTGAATCGCGTCATAGGTGTGCTTGGCCAGACTCCAGGCCATAAGTGCGAAGACCGCCATCCAAGCCGGAGTGAACCCGAGCGCCAAGGGAACAAACGCCAGAGGAAAAGCATAGTCAGCATTGCTCAGTGAATCCAAGAACGGGCGGCCCTTGAAACGCGCCGGGGGAGCGGAATAAAACAAGAAGGTTAGCGCGTAGGCCCACATCCAGATATTGGTTTCGAGCGAAAACGTAAAAGCAAAATAGATCAGGAACGGCAGGTTGGTGATAACGACACCCCAAGCGATCCAAGGCACTTCTCGAGGATGAATTTTTGCCCCGCCGAAGCCGCCCTTGCGAATGTTAATGTTGTCGGTCTCTTGGTCAAAGATGTCGTTGATGCCATAAATCAAGAGGTTGAAGGGGAATGTCACCCAAATCAAGATTGGCAGTGCGGCCCAGTTCCAGAGCGAACCGGTAAGCCAAACGCCCATCAGCGTCGTGCCGATGGTGTTGATCCACAACACCGGGCGTGAGATTGTCAATAATCGCGAAAGCACTCTCTAAGCCTAAACCCCGCGACCAAAGTCGCTTAAACTAGTGTCATTGCCCTCGTAGCTCAGTGGATAGAGCAAGAGCCTTCTAATCTCTTGGTCGTAGGTTCGATTCCTACCGAGGGCACTTCTAAATCGGCAAGTGTTTTGGCCTAAAGTGCTCGCAGGATGTCCTCGACGCGCTGCTTGGCATCGCCAAACAACATTGCCGCGTTGTCCCTGAAGAACAGCGGGTTCTGAACGCCCGCATAGCCTGAGGCCATCGAGCGCTTGAACACGATCACGTTTTCGGCTTCCCATACCTTGAGCACAGGCATGCCCGCGATTGGACTGCCCGGGTCTTCAGCGGCTGCTGGGTTTACAGTGTCGTTTGCGCCGATCACCAACACCACTGAGGTGGTGGCGAAGTCGTCGTTGATCTCATCCATCTCGTCAACAATGTCGTAGGGCACTTTGGCTTCGGCGAGCAAAACGTTCATGTGTCCAGGCAAGCGCCCAGCTACCGGGTGAATACCGAATCTAACCTCAACACCCTTCTCGCGAAGACGGGCCGCCAAATCAGCAACCGGGTATTGAGCTTGAGCCACTGCCATGCCGTATCCAGGGGTGATGATTACCGACGTTGCGTTGCGAAGCAGTTCGGCAACCGAGGATGCGTCGGTCTCACGGTATTCACCGAGCTCTTCGTCGCCTCCGGTTGAAGCCACGATTCCGAAGCCTCCGGCGATAACCGAAATGAACGAACGGTTCATGGCCTTACACATGATGTATGAAAGGTAGGCACCCGAGGAGCCCACTAGCGCACCGGTGACAATCAATAGGTCGTTGTTGAGCAGGAATCCGGCAGCCGCGGCAGCCCATCCTGAGTAGCTGTTAAGCATTGACACAACCACCGGCATGTCTCCGCCGCCGATAGATGCGACGAGGTGCCAACCAAGGGCGAGCGCCAAAACAGTCACAGCAATCAACAGGTTGATGTCAGGAGTCGCGACGTACCAAACGGTTAGTGCAACGAACGCAACCAAGGCTCCGACGTTGAGAAAGTTCTTGCCCGGCAGCATCAAGGGTTTAGACGAGATGCGAGCGGAAAGCTTTAGGAAAGCAACGATTGAACCGGTGAAGGTGACCGCACCGATGAAAACACCGATGAAAATCTCAGCCCGGTGAATGCCCTGAAGGTTCTCAGCAACACCGGTGTCATAAAGTGCGCCATTCCATCCGATTAGAACTGCGGCAACACCGACGAAACTGTGGAGCAGCGCAATAAGCTCTGGCATTCCGGTCATCTCGACCACGCGTGCGCGCCATAGTCCGATTGATGCGCCTATTACTAAACCGACCAGGATGAAAATCAAGCCAAGTTGGGCCGCCGGGTCATTCCATCCGGTGGTGATAGCCAGCAAGGTTGTAGCAACGAGCGCCAGCGCCATGCCAGAAACGCCATAGACGATTCCACCTTTTGAGGTTTCATGCTTGCTGAGACCGGCGAGCGAGAGGATGAAAAGCAGCGATGAAACGATGTATGCGGCCGTCGCCAGCATTGGGGCAATAGTTAGAAGGGGTTCCATTTATTTGCCTCCCTTCGAGAACATGTTGAGCATTCGTCTTGTCACGGCGAAACCACCGAAGATGTTGATGCTGGCTAGCGTGGTTGCGACTCCGGCCAAGATTTGAACGGCTGGGTTTGGAATAGTTAGCTGAAGAACAGCACCAACCACGATGATGCCCGAGATGGCGTTGGTAACGCTCATCAGCGGGGTGTGAAGCGCGTGGTGCACCTTGCCGATGACATAGAACCCGATTACCACCGAAAGGGTCAGAACTAGAAAGTGCTGCGGAAGTGGAGCCGGAGCGAAAGCGCAGATGAGGTACAACGCCGCGATACCCAAGGCAAACAAGCCGGCGCGTCTCTGCGGCGACATTGTCTTTTTCTCTTTGGCAGGAGCCACCTCGACCTTTGCGGCCTGCGGAGCTGCGGAAACTTGAACTGGGGGAGGTGGCCAAGTGATTGAGCCATCTTTGACAACGGTTACCGAGCGCTGAACGATGTCTTCGAAATCAAGGGTCAGAACACCGTTCTTCTCTGGAGTCACGAGCTTCAAAAGGTTCACCAGGTTGGTTCCGAAAAGTTGTGATGCTTGCGCCGGAAGGCGACCGGGAAGGTCGGTGTATCCGATGATGGTTACGCCGTTGGCAGTGACGATTTTTTCGCCTGCCACCGAGCCTGCGACGTTTCCGCCCTGGGCTGCAGCCATGTCGACGATTACGCTGCCAGACTTCATACTCGCTACATCGCTCGCGGTGATGAGCTTTGGCGCTGGGCGTCCTGGAATCAGGGCAGTTGTGATGATGATGTCTACATCAGCGGCTTGTTCAGAATAAATTTCAGCGGCTCGTTTGTCGTAATCTTCGCTGGTGGCTTTTGCGTAACCGTCTGAAGATTCCATCTTTTCGGCGACCTCGACTGCAAGGTAGGTTCCACCGATCGACTTCACCTGGTCGGCAACCTCGGGCCGTGGGTCAGTCGCACGAACGATTGATCCGAGGCTCGATGCGGCACCAATGGCCGCGAGCCCGGCAACACCGGCGCCCGCAACCAAAACTTTGGCGGGAGGCACTTTTCCGGCGGCAGTTACCTGACCGGTAAAGAAGCGACCAAACTCGTGGGCGGCTTCGATGACGGCTCGGTATCCAGCAATATTTGCCATTGAACTCAGAACGTCCATCGACTGTGCGCGAGAGATTCTAGGAACCGCATCCAGAGCAAGAGCGGTGATGCCTCTGGTGGCGAGCGATTCAAGAAGGTCTGGGCGAAGGGATGGAGTCATCAAACTTACGATGATTGCGTTGTCAGAGAGCAAAGGGATTTCGTCGGTGGTCGGCGCTGCAACCTTCAAAACTATCGGTGCAGCCCAAGCGTCCTTGACAGTTCCGATAGTCGCGCCAGCTTCGGCATATGCTGAGTCGGCGAAAGTGGAAAGGGTGCCAGCACCGGCTTCAACTGTTACCTGGTATCCCAGAGCAATGATTGCTTTCACAGTTGTTGGAGTGGCAGACACACGAGTCTCGCCAGCTTGTTCTTTAACTACGCCAATCTTCATCATCTAATAATCTTGGCTTACTCCGCAGGTTTTCTCAGCTGGCTTTGCGAAAACGTTATGCGCGCCGCCGTGGCTGCGCGCGCAAAATCGACTTTAAGGTGCCAAACGTGGCTCTAGTATTCTTTTTTTTAAGATTTGTAACGTGGCGATTCGCGAGGTGAATCCGAAGGCGATTTAGGGGATGTTGTTGAGATTCACAAAGTACTTTCTGGTAGTCGCTGGCATTTGCCTCGCGGTTGCTAGCGGTTCTAGCGTTGCTTCGGCTCAGACGGCCGACAGCGGTGACTCGCAACCCTCGCCCAATATGTGCCACGTAGCCCCGCGAGTGAAAGCCTTCCTGGTTTGCACCTACGGCTCCGACCAGCCAACCTATCGTGTCGCTCTAACTGGCGACTCGCATGCGATGCAATACCAGATGCCGGTTTTGGAGCTCGCCAATAAATACGGCTGGTCGGTAACCTTCGTGCTTAAGAGTGCTTGCCCCGTCGTTGACCCCTTGCTGTATCCCATTAACATGAGCAATAAGCAGACCTGCTCCTGGTGGAACGATAAGCGAGAAAAATATTTTAAAAAGCAAGAACCGTTCGATTTAGTGATCAACTCGAATTCCACCTACATAACCCACTACGCGAAAAACATTGACGAGGCTTTCGCCTCAACTGTCAAAAAGATCACCGACCGAAAAACTCAATTTCTGCTGATAAGAGACAACCCAAAGGGAATCCCGGGGGTCGCTGCTTGTTCACTAAATTCAGCCAAGGTGCTTCGGGGACGTTGCGACAATAAGAAAACGTCGGCGATGTATCTTTCGGATCCGCTGCCGGTTGCTGTGGCAAAAAATCAACAGGTTGTCGTTGCTGACCTAACAAGTTTTTATTGCGACAAATCCAAATGTTATGCCAACCGGTTCGGAAGCAATGTGTATCGCGATGACGGTCACGTCAGCCTGCATTGGGCCTTGAACCTATTGAGCGGAATTGATGCCGCTGTGCCTGAGAATCTGAAGCACCCACGCCTCTAGTTGAGACTGCGTTCTCTAGCCATTCAGGCCGGTACCCGCCGGCTTGCGAGAAACGAAAAGACTTCTACGCCACAGGCCGGGATGCCACGAAACACCATCAGGTGGGTATCGAGGCGGCATCAGACTTTAAGTTCTTCCTACTCTTTTGCAGTGAGACGCTCAAGAATTTTTACGTGACCCGGTTCTAGCTCTTCTAGTGAGCGAACCCCGAGCAACTTCATCGTTCGACTAATGTCTGACTTCAGAATGCTGATCGTTTTGTCTACGCCTTCGCGGCCTCCGGCCATAAGGCCATAAAGATAGGCGCGACCAATCAACGTAAAACTCGCCCCTTTGGCAAGGCAGGCGACGATGTCGGCGCCGTGCATGATTCCCGTATCCACGTGCACTTCGGCGTCTTTGCCGATTGCTCTTACGGTGTCTGGCAACAAGTGAAATGGTATTGGCGCACGATCGAGTTGACGACCTCCGTGATTTGAAAGCACGACCGCATCAGCACCGGCCGCGACGGCAAGTTTGGCATCCTCGACGTTTTGAATGCCCTTAACCACGAGCTTTCCCTGCCACTGGGTGCGTATCCACTTGAGGTCTTCAAACGTGACCGTAGGGTCAAACATTTTGTCGAGCAGCTCACCAACTGTGCCGTTCCAGCTGCCAAGTGACGCGAAAGTCAGGGGATCGGTTGTTAGAAAGTTGATCCACCACTCAGGGCGAGGCAGGGCGTTAATTACGGTGCCAAGAGTTAATTGTGGAGGAATCGTCATGCCGTTTCTTTTATCGCGCAACCTCGCGCCGGCGACTGGAACGTCTACCGTCAGCATCAAAGTGTCAAACCCGGCAGCGGCAGCCCGCTCGACGAGAGCCATGCTCTTTTCGCGGTCTTTCCACATGTAAAGCTGAAACCAATTTCTGCCGTTAGGTGCAGCCGCCGCAACCTCTTCGATTGAGCGAGTTCCCATGGTCGAAAGTGAAAACGGAATGCCCGCTGCCTCGGCGGCCTGCGAACCTGCTATTTCACCTTCGGTGTGCATCATTCGGGTGAACCCTGTTGGCGCGATTCCAAAAGGCATAGCCACTGACTTTCCGAGTACAACAGACGAAAGGTCCACGTCTGACACATCGCGTAGGATTCTCGGCTGAAATTCAATGTCCTCGAATGCTTGGCGCGCCCGCGCGAGAGAGATCTCTTGATCAGCTGATCCGTCGGTGTAGTCAAAAGGTGCCTTAGGCGTGCGGCGCTTAGCGATTTCGAGAAGGTCATAGATGGTGTGGGCTTCGTTGAGTCGGCGCTCTGTCGCGTTCCAAACTGGGCTCTTGAATTTCATCAACTGCGAGAGGTCTTGCAGGTTGGGAACCTGACGTTTAATTTTTCCCATTAGTTTCCTCCTGAGGAAGTTGGTGTGTATTTTGAAATCTCAAAATTCTTAGAAATGATTTCGCGAATGTCCTCGAGCGAGCCCCGGAGGACCCCAGCGGCGCGGGCCTGCACGACTAGGTTTCCGATTGCAGTTGCTTCAACCGGTCCTGCGAATACTTCTAGGCCGGTGGCGTCTGCAAGTAGCTGGTTTAGAAGAGAGTTTTGAGAACCGCCACCGACAATGTGAATGCGCTCTAGTTTTGTGCTCGTAAGAGCTTCTAGCTCAGAGATGACCTCGAGGTATTTCGAAACAAGCGAGTCAAAGATCACACGCATTACCTCAACCTCTGAGCTCGGTACCCACTGGCCGGTCTCGCGGCAGAAATCTCGGATGCGAGTCGGAACATCACCGGGAGCGGCAAACCTCGGATCATTGACATCCACTGTCGAACGTCTCGGCAGGGAGGCTGCTGCGCCAATGAGGGTTTTTAGCTCGAACCTCTCGCCGGTCTTTCGCCACTCTCGAATCGACTCCTGGGCCAACCAGAGCCCCGTGACATTCTTTAGAAAGCGAGTCCGCCCGTCGACTCCACATTCATTGGTGAAGTTCGCAGCGAACGCCTCTGGGGTGAGAATCGGTTTATCCAGCTCAACGCCAAGCAAGCTCCAGGTTCCACTCGAAATGAAGAGCGAATTCGGTTCAGTGCTCGGAACGGCAACGAAGGCAGATGCCGTGTCGTGAGAGCCAACTGTTACGACCCTAGTATTTGATTGAAGCTTTGTTGCGTGCTGAATCTGGGGTGTGATTCCGCCAAGATACGTTCCTTCGGAAACCACAGGCGCCAATAGTCGCTTCTGAAGGCCCACTCGCTCAATAAGTTCGAGATCCCACTCCAAATCGAGCGGACTCAACAGGCCGGTAGTCGAGGCATTGGTTCGCTCGCTCACCTGCGAGCCCGATAACCAAAAGTTGAATAGATCTGGAATCAGCAGTGCCTTGTCGGCCTGTGCCAATAATGATTCCTGCTCCTCTTGGTCAACGGCAAGTTGATAAATCGTGTTGAAGGGCAGAAACTGAAGGCCATTTCGACTAAAGAGTTCGTCGGGGCTGATCTTCGACTCGACTGCGGTGACTCCCCGAAGGTTTCGTTCGTTGCGGTAGTGAAAAGGGGAGCGCAGCATCTCTCCATTTGAGTCAATCAACGCGTAGTCAACTGCCCAAGAATCTACTCCGATACTTTCTAGGTCGTGCTTCGCCAGTTTTGCGAGGCCGGCAAACACGTTGGACTTCAGCGCTGTTGCATCCCAGTGAAGCTTTTCGGCTTGGCCTACCGGGCCGTTCACGAATCGATGCACCTCTTCGTATTCGATTCTGCTTTCCGAAACTCGGCCCAAGATTACTCTGCCGCTTGAGGCGCCAAGGTCGACGGCGGCAAAAGTCTTGATGTTGGACATCAGTCCTACCTAAGAAACGCTGCGGCTACGCCCGCATCCACTGGGATGTGAAGCCCTGTGGTGTGGCTAAGTTCGCCGGCGGTCAGAGCAATTACAGCGTTAGCCACGTTTTCTGGAAGAACCTCTCGTTTTAGTAGGGTTCTTTGGGCATAGAACATTCCGAGATCTTCCTCTGCCACCCCATAAACTTTTGCCCTCGAAGCACCCCATCCTGACGAGAAAATACCCGAACCGCGAACCACCCCGTCTGGATTAATTCCATTGACTCTAATTTGCTGGTCGCCAAGCTCGGCAGCCAAAAGTCTCACCTGGTGCGCTTGGTCAGCCTTCGCTGCCGAGTAGGCAATGTTGTTTGGGCCGGCGAAAACACTATTTTTAGAAGAGATATAAATAATGTCGCCACCCATTTTTTGTGAGATCATGATTTTTGCCGACTCTCGAGAAACCATAAACGAACCTTTGGCAAGAACATCGTGCAGGATGTCCCAATCGTCTTCTGTGGTTTCTAGAAGTGGCTTCGAAATCGAAAGGCCTGCGTTATTCACAACCAAATCGACGCCGCCAAAAGCTAAACAGGCGGCGCTCAAGGCTCGCTTGACAGCTACTTCGTCGGTAACGTTCACGCTCAGAGCAATCGCGTGGTCTGAGCCCCCAAGTTCTTCGGCGACTTTCTGGGCGTTCTCGAGATTCATATCCGCGATTGCAACGCAACCACCTTCGGCGACGATTCTGGTCGCAATCGCTTTGCCGATTCCGCTTCCGGCACCAGTCACAAAGGCCACCCGACCGGCGAGCGGCTTAGCTTTCGGCAGGCGCTTGAGTTTGGCTTCTTCGAGTGACCAGTACTCGATATTGAATTTTTCTCGGTCATCGATTGGCTGATATGAAGATATCGCCTCAGCGCCGCGCATCACGTTGATAGCGTTCGTGTAGAACTCACCGGCAACTCTTGCGGTCTGCTTATTTGAGCCGAACGAGAACATGCCTACGCCGGGAACGAGCACTATCGCGGGGTCCGCCCCCCTCATAGCCGGTGAAGCATCCGTTGCGTATTTTTCGTAGTATGTCTGGTAGTCGGAGCGATAGCTCTCGTGAAGTTGCGAGAGTCGCTCAACCACGACGGTTAGCTCTGAATCGGCGGGCAAATCTAGAACCATCGGCTTGATTTTGGTTCGCAAGAAGTGGTCAGGGCAACTTGTGCCTAGCTCAGCAAGCTCGGTCAACTTAGCGCGAGACAAGAAATCGAGAACTTCGGGAGAATCGCTGAAGTGGCCAATCATCGGGGAGTCAGTTGATGCGATTCCGCGCAAAATCGGGGCAAGAACCGAAGCTCGTTCCAGGCGGGCGTGATCCTCGAGGCTTTGGTAGCCTGCAACAACGGGGCCAAAAGCATCTTTTTTGCCGTGCTGAGCGATGAAAGCTTCAGCGGTTTCAATAATGAAGAGAGAGTTCTTTTCGGCTTCGGCGCTGGTTGACCCCCATGCTGTGATTCCGTGGCCTCCCAAAATGCAGCCGATGGCTTTCGGGTTCTGACGCTTAATCTCAGAGATGTCCAACCCAAGCTGAAAACCGGGGCGTCTCCATGGAACCCAAACTACTGTGTCACCGAAAATTTTTGTCGTGAGCGCTTCGCCATCTTTAGAGGTCGCAATCGCTATTCCGCTATCGGGGTGCAAGTGGTCGACGTGGTCTGCATCAACGAGAGCATGCATAGCAGTGTCAATGGAAGGCGCTGCACCACCTTTTCCGTGCAGACAAAAGTCGAAAGCGTCGACCATTTCATCTTCACGTTCAAGACCCGGATACACGTTCACCAGTGCTTTAAGTCGGTCCAGCTGCAGAACCGCTAGTCCAGTGTCTTTGAGAGTTCCAAGGTCTCCGCCTGAACCTTTTACCCACATAACCCGAATGGTTTCACCTGTGACTGGATCTACCTCAGTGCCCTTTGCCGAGGTGTTACCCCCGGCGAAGTTCGTGTTTCGCGGGTTTTTACCGAGCCGGTTAGATCGATCGAGGAGCTCCTGAACGGACTTGTTTCTTGCAGCCATAACGGTTAGGCTCCCCAGCCAGCCTGTTGGCCGCCGATTCTG
>Ga0209188_1000668_pt1 | contig 32000 bp, 12 predicted proteins | sample C_130625_EF_Meta_FD_187307 | JGI IMG/M metagenome (GOLD analysis project Ga0209188, IMG submission 187307) | Freshwater microbial communities from Lake Croche, Canada to study carbon cycling - C_130625_EF_MetaG (SPAdes) (version 2) | ecosystem: Environmental > Aquatic > Freshwater > Lake...
AACAAAGTCTGCAAAAACACTTCTTGCTAGTTTTTCGGTCCAAAAGTCACTTTCTTGTTGGTAATAGAAATCGCTGTCATTTAATTTTTCAAGTGCTTGATTAATTCCACCGAAATTGTTATTAATAATGTCATTGACTGTGTTTAGAAAAAATTCAGCTTCTTTGGTTACTTGCGTTCGATGTAACTGCATTCGGTTAATACCTAATTCGAATCTTTTTACGTCAATAGCTTTTAAATTTTTTTCTAAACCGGTTAGCGATTCTAATTCTGATTCTGCTATTTGTTTTTTTATTTCAAGTTCTTCTAGATCTAATGCACTATTTGCCAATGTTTCTATTCTAGATTTTCCTTCAATAAATGCTTGTCTTAATTTTCTAAATGGTGTTATACTGTCGTTAACAACAAATTTTTCCATTTGAAATGTACTCATACCGTTGACGATAAGAGGGTCTAACTGCGAAAATATTTCAATATCCATCTATATACCTTTTTATATTAAAGATCGTAATACAAATTATCCGAGATATATTTTTTTAATAACATATCATCATTTAATCCTGTTATATCCAAAATCATCTGTTGTACAACAGAGTCATCAAGATTTTTCATTCGTTTCTTATCAGGTATCCATACGTTTAACGCAAGCCATTTTATTAAACTGATACGGAAATTCATCTGATCTTCAGTATACATTATAGCACGTCTACGCTTGCTGTCAACATCTTTACTTAAATTAATTTCTTTATTTGTTAAGCCTAAAACTTTTTTTCCATTAGGAAATATATGATATTCTAAATTATTATGATATTCTGTTGGAAATTCTACCACAAAATCACCATTTGGCTCAACCGGACATTCTGCAATAAAAAAACTATTTTCTATACAATCTATCGTAAGAAACCCATCCGGCTGAGATACATCGTGATCAAATATTCCAGAACTATTTTTTAGTATCCATTGTTTCATATTAAAATCCCTGCATCATTTGTCCAGAACTTTGTGGAATAACCAAATCGTTCATTACAGTATGTACATCAGTCGCTAGAGTTAATCTTTCACATAGAGCATGTTGTGAGTGAGTAGGGGCACCGTCAGCGCCGACTCCCATATATCTTCCACTGTTGTCTGGAAATCCTGCCATCATAAATCCAAAATTAGAATTATTTAAACTATGACTTTCACCAAAATTATATACATAAGGATTAGCCTGTGTATATGATGACATAGAAGCACCAGAAAAATTAACTCGTATATTACTATATCCAACAAAGTATCCGTGATCATTGCTAACGCTCATACCACAAGCTACCTGCTCCATTTGAAAAAATCCTATTCCTTGACTAGCAACTGATAGAGTATTGTAATTCAATGCAATTATATCTGTACAATCGGTAGTAAAACCATTAACCAGAAATGCCGCATACTGATTGTTAAGAGCTTGTCTACTTGAGCCCATTGGGCCTGCACCGAGATTTCCTTGATCTGTAGGAGTATCGGTAGTTAAATCAATTTTTATATAATCGGCAATGGCAAGGTTATAACTTTCGGCTGAGTTTGAACTAAAAATCCATGCTTGTGTATATAGATTAAGATCTACTGCGGTAGAACTGTTTGGTGCAAGTGTATTAAACGAATTTGCCGCAGTTGTTGTAAAATAACTAAATTTTTGAAATCGATACGTGTTATCGACTGAAAAATATCCGGCAGTATTTCCGCTAATACCTGCAAAATATCTTCTATTAAAACCTGTGTCGTAAATTAATCTGCCTACCTGTGTTATACAATTAAACGCTTGGATATGACTCCAAGCTGCCTCTGCACCTCGAACAACTCCGTCTGGTGGATAAGTATCACCTGCCGGATTTCCTGAATTTCTATTTCCAGGAATGTTTCCAGTATAATATCCGCCTTGTAGATATCCTATTGAACGCTCGATAATTCCCAAAGCATTGAATCCTGCCGCACATCTTCTATCGCTAATTGTTCTAATTAATCCCATACTGTTTCCTTAATACGATGTACCTTTGAATGTAAACACAAAATCTGAGAATGTAGCATCTACAGAATTAACTGTGTTGTCTACTTGAATAGCAAATTCGTCAGCTATATTAAAAGTAATTGCACTCGGAGAACTAAATGCTCCGGTATATGATCCTGGTGCAAATGTAATAGTACCAAAAGGTACGTTATTTTTTAATATTCTAAGTAAAACTGTGCCAGTGGCTGGGATTTTACATTGAGCTAAACTTCCTGCAAAATTTGCTTCAAGTGTAAATATTCTCACGGCCAACATACGTAATACAACTTCATTAGTAAGAGGTTGACCGTTGATAAAATTAGATATATCATAAGTCGACGGACCGGATGGTCCTTGAACTCCTTGGGGTCCTTGTGGGCCTTGAACTCCTTGTGGTCCTTGAACTCCTTGTGGTCCTTGGGGACCAACCACACCTTGAGGGCCTTGTGGTCCTACACCCTGAGGTCCTTGTGGACCGACCACACCTTGTGGTCCTTGTGGACCAACTACTCCTTGAGGTCCTTGTGGTCCTACACCCTGAGGTCCTTGTGGACCGACCACACCTTGTGGTCCTTGAGGTCCTTGAGGTCCCGGAACGTTACTTACTCCGCTCGGTCCTTGAGGTCCAACATCTCCCTGTGGTCCTTGTGGTCCTTGAACTCCCTGTGGTCCTTGAATTCCCTGCGGTCCTTGGGGTCCGACATCTCCCTGTGGTCCTTGTGGTCCTTGAACTCCCTGGGGTCCTTGAATTCCCTGCGGTCCTTGGGGTCCAACATCTCCCTGTGGTCCTTGTGGTCCTTGAACTCCCTGGGGTCCTTGGGGTCCTACAATTTCCCCAGCGTTTTCAAAACCGTATTGAGGACCTGTTCCGGTATATAACCATAAATGTCCCGTGTCTAACGCTATCCATGCATCGCCTAAATTTGATATCGAAGCAAGAGCTTGAGTAATTCCTGTTGAAAAACTAGCAACGCTACCTTTAATATCAACTCCAGCTCCATTTTGACCAGCAGGACCAGTTGGTCCTTGGGCGCCATAAACACCAGAAGGTCCTCTAGGGCCCGATGGACCTTGAACTCCTCGTGGACCAATTGGCCCCGGAATGTTGCTCACTCCGCTTGGTCCTACAGGTCCCTGCGGACCAGGTGATCCTACACCGGGGGGACTATTATCAACCCACTCATTTTGATAGTATATATAAGTTCTTCCAGATATAGTACTGTACCATAAATTTCCTGGAACAGTAGAAGATGGCGGAGTTGGTCCTATATATGTTCCTTGCGATAAAGCTCCGTTTTGGTAAAGTTTACCTGTATAATTTATATCTCCATAAATGTTTAGTCCCTGAACTACAAGATTATTTGTTAGGGTCGACCCTGCATCTAAAAATAAATTTTGATACGAAATAGGGTCCATTGTAAACGATGAATTTGATATTAATCCAAGGGTAACAGAATGATTTTTTATTAAAGATATATTAGGATTTTGAATATTTCCCGGCGCATCTCTAACTGTAAAATTAGGAAATTTCCAACCAGTATTCCTGTTTTCTTCTGTCGACGGACCAATAGTGGTGTAACCATCATTTAATTTAATTTTTAATTGATTGTTAGTTAAATCAAACCATAAATCGCCTACTAGTTGGCCGGTATCGGGACTAGATGATACAGTTGCTCCGCCAATTGGCGACCAAGTGCCTTTGTATATCTTTAATCTTTGTGTAGAGGAATCATACCAAAGCTGACCAGTTAACGGACTCCTTGGGTTAGGATCGCCTGCTGAATTTGACAACACCCTAACAAAGTTATTATTAAAATATTCCCCGTACGAAATTACATCTTTCCCTACCAGTGATAAGGACGTAGTAATTTGATCAACAGTAGCATCTGCTAGTATAGTTAAAATTGTACCGTCGGAATTTAGAATATTGTATGCCATATTAAGTTTTTATAATGTAATTTATTAAGATACCTTCACCTGCTGTTGCATGTCTCATATCCGGTAACTGAAAATAACCGCCGTTTAGGGTAAGGTTGTACTTATAGCCGATTACTGTAAATAAAGGTTCATAATCTATTTTTGAAAGTGTTATTCCGTCGCATAATAACCAACCAGGAGGTGGATTGGTTCCAGCATATGGCATCATCATACCTGGTAAAAAGATATTATTGGCCAATTGAAATACCGGATTAGGATTACCGGGACTAGTATCGTATGCAAGAAGGTTAGTAGTAGGAGTATTACCATTAGTTTTAACCGGTAATGATGTAAATGCTCCAGACGACAATGAAACATTGATAGATTTTCCAATATTAAATCCGTGTTTGTCTCTAAGCGATCCGTCACCGTTAAAAATAAACTCGTCCGAAGTGATTGCTCCTACAAGCTGGGCATGTGTATAATTTGTTAATTTATCTGCAGAACTAGCGTTACCTATTAAATTTCCGGTAAACGCAGTCGAGCCTCCGGGAAGTCCTACACTTTGCGCATAAACAGTTCTAAAAAACTGAGATGATCCTCCAATATCAATATTAGTAGTTCCTGGCAAAATAGCGGAACCGGGCTGGCTATTAATATATATTTGACCGCCTACACGTATATCGCCAACGCAGGCAATATTTCCTTGACCAGTTATATTTCCCAAAATATTTAAATCGGAATCGCCGACAATAGAGCCTGTAGCAGTAAGAGAATAAACAGTTTGATTTCCGGCAACTTGTAAATTATTGTTTATGCTAGTTAGTGACGGAGTGACCGTAAGTAAATTAGTACCGTTTATATTTAAACTTATATTTGATGCCGCGGCACTGTTTTTTATTGCTAAATTGTTTTCTAAAAATACTATTTGTGACGTTTCTGCATTATTAGGAGAAGAAAAAATTAAACCACCGCTAGTGCCGTTTCTTAAATTTACCTTTCCTGTTATAATTTGACCGGTTTGGCTCGAGTCGTCTTTTCTTAAAAAATTTCCAGCGGCAACAACAGTTGCTCCCTGAAATTGTATATTGTTTAATTTACTGGTATCTAAATATTGTGCGGCTAAAGATATTCCATTTATAATTGCACCGGTTGATAAATTGATACCTTTAACAACAGGGTTGATTCCAAAACCGCTTATGATTTTTTTTGGAGTAAAAGAATCAGCAGAGATTATAGATATAACTTTTCCGTTTACGTAATTTTCAATTACAAGATGTTCGGACGGGGGTATTTGATTGTCAATTTCAGTTGTAGGGAAGCTACCAGTAGTAGTAATTGTTGCAACTACGTTTCCGTTAACATCTGTTACTAAGTTAGTAGCACACGGTCCAATTAACGTCCAACCATTTTCGCTATAAATTTTAACTTGATTACGTAATGTATCTACCCATATATCTCCATTCTTTAACCCCGATACACCAGTAGTAGCGGGATCAACTGTTTGTTGATAAATTCCAGTTGCATTAGGCCACCTCACTGAACTAGAAGTACCGTCCATTATTTTTAAAACTTTGTTTCCCGAATCGTACCACAATTGGCCTTCGACCGGATTAGGAGGTGGATTAGCACTGGCAAAATTTTCTAATAGGTGTACAAAATTTTCAGCAAATTTTTGAGCATAATTAGGATATCCTTTTCCAACCAACGCTAAACTAGTATCGATACTGTCTATACCTGGTGGATAATCGGGTATAGTTATCGGAGGTTTAATAGGGTCTGTAAAGTTTACTGTTATTGGCATTTTACATTCCGGCTGTCAAACTTTGTATACGCACAGTATACTCTACTTGTATCATTCTGTTTAACGATTTTTGCACAGGATGGAAAATAACGTGTGTTAGTAAATCTCCTGTCCCTACTCCATTGGCGCTGTATGCTTTCAATCCTAATTCATCAAATATAAAATTTCCAGAAGAATCAGTTGCATTATCGAAAGCCGACTGACCAGCTGGTTCGCCAAAATCCAGTAAACAATTTACTAAAACATCGGCGTAAGAAGTGCCTGCCACATGTCGAACTTCCATATAATTTCTTGAAGGATCTTTATCGGTAGGTTGCTTTGCATCAATAGTTTTTGCGTAAGTTTGATTGTATAAATTGGCGCTGATACCTATTGTATTGGGTGTTAAATAAGTGATAATCCCTGTTTGGTCAACTCTGGTGCCGCCGTTACCAAAACTCATATCTACAATAAATCCGTAACCTTGATTACTGATACTCTGTGCTAACGACACAGCAAAATTTTCATAATGAATAGCATTGCGTTTATTAATAAAAACTTCTTTAGTCACAGGATCAAATATTTTAATATGTCCTTGTATGCTAAAAGCACCTTGTTCGTTAGGTTTTGATGTTTGTGTCATATTAGGGTCTTTCGGTAAAGGTTGTGTATTTTTAGTATCCATAGTGATATTTATGCTAATTTAAACTTGTAATATTATTTTATATTTATTGTAAAACTACTATCCATGATTTCCTCCATAATACCAAATATCTGGTAATTGTGCGGGATTAGCTTGTAAAAACGTTGCAATACTATTAGTAGCTGTATTTAAATAACTCCATTCTTCAAATGAAGTTGTTTCTTTTTTAATAATTGTTACCTTGATATTAGGTTTTACTCCATCTATTATATTTAAAGTTAGCAAGTGTGTTGATGTGCTAATACTAAATTCGGGTGGCAGATAATTTAGTCCTCTATAAACATACCCGTTTACAGCATCAATTGATAATGAATTTTCATATATCCATACTTGACCTGTTTCGACTACATGGTAAGCATCTCCTACGTTGGCCGATAGCGGAAGTAAATTTACAGTAGATGTTGTCATTATAGCCTGCTCGGATATAAGATTATCGTCATACGACAACAGGGTATCTTGAACAAAGATTCCTGCTTTTCTAAGAGGTCTTCCACCGTAAAATACTAGAAGCTGATCAATTGCCGGTACACCAGAATTTAATACTATCCCGTCATTTAAATTAGTAGATGTAGTATAAATTTGATATGTGTCTGTTCCAGTTGTTATAAAAGATTGTTTTAATGTAGTTTCTTTAAATGGTATTAGTTGTTCGTAGCTTTGATCGATCACTGTTGTACCAATTTCAAGAATGTTGCTTGGACTTGTTCCTAAAGTGCCTCTACGAAGCTGACTCAACGTATTTCCGGTTATTTGGAAAAATTCAATTCTTTCTCCTTCGATTATTACAACACCTGGTATTTTTTTAGAAACAATCGGGCGAGTTAATGCCAGAACATTATCAACATGTATTTCAGTATCTGTCACTAATAACGGCTGAGATAATTTTGTAGAATTTTTTACAGTTAATCTATCAAACTCAGTTCTATTAAAAATATCGTTAAACATTCTGAATCCCACAACTTCGGCATTTAATCCCTGGTCACTTAGGCTAATAATTTCTACACGATCATTTAATGTTAGATTGTAACGAGTACTTAATTGTACAGTTACTCTATCGTTTAACATCGTATAGTCGAGTGTGTTAATTAACGGGACACCGTTTACAATTACCCAAATGTAATTGCTGTTTAATACAGGGCGGTCAGTTTTAAATCTACCTAATCCATTTCCTAAATATGTAGTAGTTTCAATTGCCATATTATCGTGGTTAGTATAAGTTATTACATTTATGCTGGCATTTGTGACAGGACTAACTAAAGTAAGTTGAGATCCTATTAAATCATAATCGTAATGTCCTAACGGCAACCATAATATAGCAATAACATCATGCATTGACAATTGACTATTAATTTTTACAGTATTTTTATTTACATTAACTGTAACCTCTGGTCCATTTCTAAGTTGTTTTCCATTTAGATAAACTCTAACTGCTGGAACGCTGTAATTGTAAAAATAAAAATATACAGTATCTCCTGAATTTAAAGGAATTAAAGTTTTTTCACTAAAATAAACTTCGTTGCTGATATAATCAACATCACTGATAATAACATTTGTATTTGCGCCAAATAAATCATTATCAGTTGCCACAATTACTTTGCCGGGGTGAAAATTTTCCACAGATTGAAATTTTAAAACATTTAATCCTATTGTACTATCCGTAACCACAGTGCCTACTACATAAGGAACATAATATTTTTCTTGTGGATCTATCAAATATGTAGTTATTCTAGGATCTGTAATATTGTAATAGGTAACCGGCGGTGGTAACATAATTTTAAAACCGGTTCCTGTATCGATTTCAACAATCGCCTGAACTGCTTCCGGAAGAATAATTCCAGGCGGGTGAGATAACTCGAAGACAGACTGCGGATTACTGTTTATAACAAATGATTGTTGATTAATTTCATTAAACAATTTATAAGAATTTCCAAAAAACCAAGCATGTATGTTATTATTGCCTGTTGGTAAATTATAAACAGTTGCGGCGGCTCTATTATTATTTTCACTAACTGATCCTAATTCAAAATAGATATAAGAAGCAGATGACGAGGCATGAAATCCTAACGGTTCTTTAGAGACATTTACTCCATTTACATAAACAATTGCATCCTTGACCGTATCAATATCGGATAAACTTTGTACTTGACCCGTAGTTGCAGTATTTGTATTTGTAAATGAAGCTGATGCATCATCAATGACTCCTCGATATGTTCCGTATGCTTCCCCGCCAATGCTTACAATTCTATAACCAATATTTCCGCCCTGAGATTGAGGACTGACTATTAACGCATTATTAATCCAATCTATAGTAAATTCTGTAGAATCAATATATTGAGTAAAGTCTGTATTAGTACTGTAACTAAAGAGTTTATTTTTATAGTAAACTGAAATACTAGCAGGATCGGTTGGCCGTATCGGTAAAGTTATAGTAGTTGTTGTATTTAAATTCAATGGAGCATAACTAGAAATTACCGTAGGAGCACTTTTATCATTTATAGAATAAACATTTAAAGAAAAACTATCTGATATGTGTCCCGGAACAACTTCCTCAGGGGCATGACCATAATCGGGCGTATAAAATCCAGAACCGTCTATATTAATATCTTCTGGATTGATTCCCAAAGGATTAGAAATTATTCCATTATCCCAAGTACCGCCTGTTATGTTACTGTCGTATAAAGAAGAATTTGAATCAAAAGTCCAAAATTCAACAACATCTCCTGTGTCTACTTCTGTAATAAAAAACGAACTTAAGGTTACTTGAGAAGTATCGTTGTTGATGCTTACAACTGTTACGTCAATACTGGGATCTAATTTAACCGATCGCGTTGTTTTACCTACAATATTAACCAATTGACCGATTCGAATATTTTTTGTACTGTCAACTGTTATTTGATTATAATTAATAATACTTGTTAAAGTTTGTTCATCGTTTCCGTAACCTCTAAAAATACGTTGTCCTTTTGTATCACCTAGATTAACGGCATTAATTCTAGAGTCGTACAAATAAAAATGATTATCATCTACTACTCTTACATAATAAATTTTATTATCAAATAATCCGTCAATTGCTATTACCCCGTTAACTGAATATCGAACAGACATTCCGGTTAAAAAATTGTGGTCGAGTATTGAAATTATATTAGTATTTAGGTCAATCGCACTTGTAGGAATTATAATAGCAGTTCCTGTTCCCGGAGCCGGTACTGATTCTGTAACAATAGATGAATTGTAATAATTAGAATTATCTGAAAATATATCTTTTCCAAAAATAGATGTATTTTGATCCCAAATTAACGTATAATTAAAAGGTAGCGACTGGATAGATGTTTTGGGAAAATCTATGCCTGTCATTAATTGGCCTAATTCTAACCCGGGCATTCCGGAAGTTGCGGTATAAAAATTTAATATTCTTTCCGTAGCATTAAACATTTTTATATTTTTATCATACGTGACCGATAACACCTGCCCCACTGCTGGAATATACTTTGTAAAAACAATTTTAGAAAATTCTTTAGAATAATTGTCAACTATATCAGTGTAAATTTCAATGTTAAAATCCGATGAAAGAACAAACGATCCATCTAATGTAACTGCCGTTTTTATTTTTGTAGTATTGGCTAACCATTTTAATGTAAATTCGCTTGTATTACCATCACATCTAAATGTATCTACTGCCGAAGTTAATTCAAACGAATTATTAGTTCCTACCCGGTCAAATTTCATTCCTATTAAATTATTTCTAATAGTATTGTTAGCCAGTTGTGCATAAGCAACAGCAGGAACTATGCCCGGTGTTGAACTTTGTATTATTACGCTAGGCGCTGTTAGATAATTAGCACCAGGCGATAATACAACTATCTTACTAATTTGTCCACCAGTAATATACGCTTCGGCCGTTGCGCCGGATCCCGGATCTCCGGGAGCAGATTGAATTACAACTGTTGGCCTAGATGTGTAATTTTTTCCCGGATTACCAACAAGGATACTATCGACTTGGAATGTATAATTATTGGCCCACGATTTCCACGGGTAGGTATTTAAAATAGGATCGCCTACTACAATACTTTGATATAAGCCTGTGGCGGTATTATATACTGTAGGTAAATCAAAATCTGTAATGTAAGACTGGCTCGGATCAACATAGGTATAATTAGTTGTATATTTTCTAATTTGAGTATGATAAGGTTTAATTTCGGAAATATAATTAATAAAGTATGTGTCGTCCTGCAATTGATATACTGAACGCTGATCTAAATTTCCAGCGTAATTTACAACATTTATAAAACTTGTTTTAAATGCCCAATCGAGTAATTTTTGTTCTGTTAACGCATATTTTACAGCGTTAAAGAAAAATAAATTCCAGCAAACTTTTAATTCGCCTATGAATATGTCATTTTTTAAAGCATTTAAAATATTTACTAATTCAATATCAGCGGTTTGATCAAATAGTGTTTGATCGTAGTTTACAGCACTGTAGGTTAAATTTCCCGAAGATAGCGACCATAACGTATCTAATAATTGTATTGTACCGTTTTGTTTGAAAACTAAATTATAATCGTTACTAAAGGTTCCGTTTCCTAAAATTGTTTTTTCTAAAATCAAATAATTTCCATCGCCGCCGTTGAATATTTTAACATATTGATTAGGTAGAACATTTACTAACGATGAAAGATAATTTAAAGACGCTATTGTAGCCGAATATGGAATATATTCATTAAATGTACTAGACTTCCAATCTATATATTTCCAATAAAGGGTAGTATTATACAATTGAGTGTAAACTTTAATCCATTGGTTCGATTGTTTATCCCAAGAGAACATTGCCCATTTACCGTTGCTATCGGCATCAGTTAACACTAAAACAGAATAAGGACGAATTTCGAGTATAGGCGCAGTTACGTATTCGCTACCAGGATTAATTATTTGAACCGATACAACAATGCCGGATGAATTAATTGCTGTTTCTATAACTGCTCCCGTACCATTGTCGCTTGCAATAATTGTAACCTTTGGTGCTATTTTATAACCAAAACCGGGATCAACTATCTTGACTGAAATAACTTTTCCATTATCAACTGTACAAGACAATTTAGTCTGTTGTAATTTAGTTGTGTTTATAAGGTTAAGAAATTCTAAATCTTCAACCACCCGGTCATATGTATTAGAAAATTGATCGGGGGGAGATTCTTGAGAAGTTAAATTTTCAAAATTATAATTTCCAGTCAGTTGATTAGAAAGCAAAACAGTATTTGCAAAAGTAATTAAATTACGCAATGCGGCATTTCTATCAACAAACATGCTTTGACGAGGACGGATATTAATACCAAAGGATAATCTTTTTGACAGTGCTGGATCAGGAACAGGATTTCCAAGATTGTCGTGTCCTCGTAAACTATCAATTAATTTTTTTTCTAACATAGTATTAGGCTGACTATTAACATTGCCCTCTTGTAACAACAGCCATTCAGTATGCTTGTTAATATTGTTATTAGTATTATCGAACGCAATATTTAAATTTATATTGTTAGAAACTAATTCTGATCCAATATTAGCCAATGATATAGCAGAAGGAGCAATAGGCGAAATAAACTTATAACCGTAGCTTGCTGGATCGGCTATTAAACTAGCAATTTCAAATGTACTTTTTCTTCTATTTTTTGTTTTAGGAACTGTAATTTTATTTTTTACCCAATAGTAATAAAAATTAGTAAATCCTCCAGAAGAATTATAAACTTGTTTTACAGCCATGACACTGCCATCGGGATATTTAGGCTGACCGCTTATACTTTCAACCAGTCCTGTTGTAGTGTCTGCTAAAACACTCCATTCGCTAGGTAGATATTTTGTACCTACCCATTCATACACATCAATAGTTGCTCCCGGAAAAAGATTACCCCAATGATTTTTTCGATAAATTAGTTCGCCTTGTTCATACCACATATATTTTACAGTGCTTAAATCCCACCACAATTCCCCAACATGGTCATCCAGCCAACTGGTATTAGTATTAACATTTACTCCTAGTGAGCCTATAGAATATATTGCAGGATCATATGATGAAATATATTTTAATTCTTCACGGGCTAATCCTGCAATTTTTCCTTTAACCGGATCAATAACATCTAAGTAATCAACAATTTTTTCGCTAACTGTATCTATTAAAGACACCTTTTGAAATTGAGTTACATCTACAGAATCTGGCTGAAATCTTAATTTTTGCCAACTGTTTAATGTGTTATCATTTTTTATAAATTGAAAGACCGTTCCGTATTCCGTAGGCGACAATGACGTGGGCGGAAATGGTGCTCCAACATAAACAATATTATCGTCAACTTGTAAACTAGTTCCGTAATCTGAATCAGCAACTACACTCGGAGGGCGCAATTCATCGGCTAACGCAAATCTGCCATATTGTTCTGTTTTATTATAAAGGTAAACAGACCCTGCATTTCCTACAAAATCAACTATTCTTGTTTCGTTTGTATCAAATGTCATTTGTCCAATATTAGAAGAGCTGTCAACAGTTGCATGCTGAGGAGTATTACCGCCTAACGATGATATTACTAAGGTATCTATAGCGGTATTGCAGTCTATTGCACTTCCAAATTTCATACCTACGCCGGCTTGCGGATTAACAATACTGTGATTAAAGACAAAGACTCCGTTGGAGTTGGTAAAAACAGAAACTGCACCGTACGAATTATCAATATTTTGATACAACGGTGCAGATATAAACAAATAATTACCAGTCGGGCTCATTTTTACTGCTGAACCAAATCCAGTATTAGTAGGATATCCTAAATCAACGCCATGTATAGTTTGTAATAAATTTAATGTATTGTTTAAAAATTGATAGATAGAAACGAAACCTGCATTAGCACCAGGGGCACTAATTGCAATATAGTTTGCAGTATCGGATCCGCTTATTACATTACCCCATAATGATCCGATTGTTAAATTATTTCCCGGGGTAACTGTTCCATTATATTCTAACTGGACCGGAGATTCACTTGTATCAAGTTTATAAGAATATACAACTCCGGTTCCTGTAGTTGTTGTTCCGGGGGCACCGACTAATAATAATTTATTAGATTGAACAAATATCGAAGAACCAAATCTTTGATAATTGTTTGACGTGTTAGGGCTTAATAAAACGTATTCTGTTTTTTGAGACAACGATCCTGATATTTTGCTACTAATTTTTACAATCCCTTCTTGTACCAATGTAGATACCGTACCTGTGCCGGTTGACTGTCTTAACCCGCCCGCTGGCGAATTTGAAACAGTCTTTCCTGTTCCAGGAGCACCGACAAACATTAAACCAAATTTTGTATTGTTAAAGTTAGTGTCATCATACGCCATTGCCAATCCTGCTTCAACAGGATCAGTTGAATGATGGTATGTGACTGATGTATAACCATCCTGATTAATGCCGTAGCTAAAAGATATTGTAGTTGCCGATGTAGCTATATCGTAAACAAAAATTGTTCCAGAGTCGTGGGGGGCCGCTACCATTAAGACGTTTCCGTTTTTCTTTTTGGCCAATGTTCTGCCAAATTCTAAAACTGTGGGACTGCGGTTTACGATCGAAGTGCTGGTAAAGTTTTGAATTTTTTGATAAACAGCCCAACGATCTTTACCGTCATTATCAATCCATAACTTTACATTATACGGCAACCTCAATAATTTATTATCTTTAGGAATTTGAGAAAATGTTGCAAATCGTTGACTAAAAAATTTAAAAAGTAAACCAGGAGAAAGTAAAGGTTCGTTGTTAATGACTGTTAACTGCGATGATACTGTAATTTCTGTTAGGGTGGGAATATCGATAATACGATAAACACCATTTACCTGCGCATTAAATTGTGTACAAAAAACTATATCGCCAACTGATAACGAGTGACGAATATTAGTAGTAAAGGTAATTGTATATCCGGGAGAGCTGACATAAACTCCGATAATTTTTACACCAGCATTTTCATATCTTAATACGTCCCAGTCTCCGTTAGCTTTAAATCCTAACCAAACAGTTGTTCCTTCGGGCAAAGAAGTAGACGCTATATCTAATAAACTGTTTTCATTATAAGCAGTAGCAGTAACGTCATCAATTCTCACGTAACCTGCGGTGTTTACTAAATTAGCAGTACCGGTTGTTGCAAATACAGAATTTATATTAAGGTCGGTGGGCGTAATTTGTAAATCACTAGGAAGTACTGTAACAGTTACACTGCTTGTTTGTATAGAATTAGTTGCAGTAAATTCAACAAGTTGCGGATTTTCTAAAAATGTACCTTCTGTCAAAGGAAATTCAATTTCTTGATAACTAGAATAAGATCCGTAAACTCCGACCCTAAATGCCCACTCTTCCGAATAATCTACTGTACCCTGATTATTAAATATACTTGCTTTAGAAAGTTTTGATATAGGATTTTTTGTTCCTTTTTCTTTAATGTACCCTTGATAAAATTTATATTGAGCAATTGAATCGCTAAAGATACCATTTAAATACGGCCTTGGCGTATATCCAGTTAAATGTTGAGCTAACTTTTGTTGGCCTGCATCAAAATTATCTATGTTTAAATTATAAAAATCTTGGAATTGTGTAATTTTATAATCAAAATTTGGAATTAATCCAGGAGTAGGTACTTTATCTAACAATACCCAACCATCTGTAACATTAAACGAGGCTGATCCAGGTATATTCTGTTTTGCAGAATAATATTTTCCATTAAAACTTATTGTATCTGCATAAAAATAATCAACATACTGGGCCCATATACTTACATTAGAGACATCATAAACAAATCCCGGACTTGAAAAATTTCCATCCCAGCCCGCAGTGCGTAGTCCGGATAATTTAACACGCAGTTGTCTGTAACCGGATTGAATATCAAATATTGTATCATTAAATAAACTAATATTGTTTAAAACCATTCCGTGTTCTTTTTGTACTGGTCTTAATATAGCAAAATAAATTCCTTGGCTGGTATTATTTGTAGTAATCGTACAAACGCCGCCTTGCCTATTTACAGAAAGATGTTTTTGAGAAAATGCAGTTCCGTCAGATCGTAAAATTCTATATTCATAAAAACTATCATATAGATTATCAACTACTGCGACGGGAGATTGAAATTTAATTGTATCAGCAAATGGACTTAAAGTTATTAAACTATTATCCACCCAGTTTTGACTAGTCCAAAATAAAAATTCTTTTCCGGTAAAATTCCAATCTAATATTTCACCCACATCTGTGTTGTATTCGTCAAATATAAATCCTATACTTTCTAAATAATTTCCGTAGCCTATTAAAAAATCGTAAACTTCTTGAATGGTCGAAAACGCTGTTCCGTAAGGAACTTTTGTAAGTTGGCTAGAAAATCCGGTGGATCGCTGAACTGTGACTCCTCCAACTGTAGGTAATTCAGGAAGTTGAATATACAAAGATTCATTAAACACATTTTCTGGAGTATGACTAACTTTTACTCTATAGAATTTGCTATTGTAAGAAACAATTTGACCTTGTGTATAAAACAATGTGTTTATCGCTGACTTAGCTGTTGTGGTTTCAGATTGTGTTAGTCCGGTTGGGCCTGCCGAAGAACCCGAACTCCATGTTACGTACGGTTCTGAAATTCCACCGACCGTAACAACAGGAGTAGAATTATTTCTTATAGGTTGATAAACATTAAAAAATCCAGTAGTTTGATCGTAACCTTTAACTATAAACGACCCGTTTGATTTTTGTATAACAACTCCGCTTATATTAGCGGTTTCTATAGGACTGCTTACATTTAAAAATAAGTTATAATCTTCGGGAGGTAGTATTGCTCCCGGATCAACTGATGTCGGATTATATGCATCGATAGTAACAGTCATATTGTTTTTGCTTATAAACCCGCCAACTTTATAAAATAAATTAAGATTAAAATAAGTTAAATCATTTTTTAATTCAGTAATATAATTGTCGTTACGTTTTTTTCCATATTCAACAACATACACTCCGTAACCGCTGGTTAAATTTCCGTTGTCGCCGTGAATTGCAATATTTTTAGGATTTAAAAATTGTTGGTCACTGCCATACGTCCATTGTCCTGCTATGTTAATGTTCATTCTACTTGTATCATATAATAAAGAAGCATATATAGAAGGTTTAGTCAATGCTAATAGTCGTTGAACTGCAAAAGGATAAAAACTACTTTTACGCCACGCTGTTTCAACAGGACCTTGATCACCGAACTTAAAAGAATTTCTTATAGAATAAGCAGTTGTATTATATAGTAATTGGCTAGGTGGTATTAACTCGCCGTAGTCAGTAACTGGTAACATATTGTATAAACCCGGTCGTGCATAAACTGGGTTGCCGCCGCCAGTTTCTATATAATCCCACAATATTTTATTTCCCGCTGTATAAGGGGCTGATCCGTATGTATTTTCCCAATTAGCAGGTTTTTGAAAAACTCCTATCATTTCCCAAGGATGTGTATGAGGGCGATCAGTATCGTATAATGATTTATATATGTTTCTCCAATAACCCGATAGTTGTACATTTCCGTCGGTAGATACCGATCCTGTATAGTTCCATGTAAACGGATTGAATTCATCAAACGTAGTATTTGTAGAATAATCTATACCGAAGATTCCTGCCCATTTAATAAAATCAATTTCTAATATTTGATTTATGTCGGAGGCTGAATAATCTGTATTTCTAAATCTACCGGGTAAAACTGAATTTATTTCGAATAATTCTGAACGGTATTTTGTTTTTATATTGTTATAAATTCTTTTTTCAAGTTCTAAAATAATTTGATCTCTATAATCATTGTATGCTATAGTGATACTACCATCATGTCCTTGAATTACCGTTTGAGGAATTGCATAAGTGTCGTCGACGTAGATACTAGGAACAAATGCCGGATACAATCCTAATTTTGTCGGAGTGCTAGGGATATAACATCTAGAAGTATCTTGGTAATCGTTTATTACAATAATATCGCCGACTCGCAAAGGAATTAAAAATTCGACCGCGGAGTCGACTGATAAAAAAGCATAATCTGTATTGACAATTAATTGCTTTCCATTAAGGTACACTAAAACAGATCGTAAATTTAGTGTCAATAAATCAAATGCACTAGATAACGGATATATTGTATTCCTAGAATCTGTTACCGAGAATGTTCTAACAATTTTATCTTCTCCATATCCTATCATATCTGATAAAGAATATGATGCAATATTAGTTTTATTTTGATTAATTGCAGTCATAGCACTGTCGACTGCTGAAACATAATCAGTTTGATCGGGCTGTAATTCTAATTGTTTTAAAAAAGATAATTTAAATTGATTGTATTGTTCTGCCGCATCTTGAACAGCATTTATTAGATTATGGTATTTGTCGCCGATGAAGAAAAGAGCAAACGGTAAAGGATTAGCATTTGAAATTAACTGTGTTCCGGGGAAATTGCCTAAATCTCGTAAATTACTTTCTCCAGGAAATATTCCTGAAAAATTAGGAATAGTATCGATTGTAGTTTTAACATGATTGGTTATTTCAGTTTCTGTCATGTTACTAATAGGACCGTTTAACGGGTTATTGGTTAAGGACAAAGGGATTTGATAAAATCCTATAGGATTTGGAACAGCGTTACTATTATAGATTTTAATTAATACATTTGAATAGGCGGGAATCGGGTCATTAAAATGTATAAAATAATTAGCCGCCGATGTTGATGTTGAATATTGTGTATTTTTAAATTTTATCTCGTTTACGTATACATCAAAATTAAATTGGGTTGTTACTGGATTATTAATTGCAGTTAACTGTAAAGTTGATGTTGAAATTGTAGTAGATTCAAATTGTAAAATAGGAATTGAGGTGTGAAATGATTCTTCCCAAACGTTTACAAATTTACTGGTTCCGTTAGAAACATATTTTAAATATGTGTTAGCAGTAGGCACACTAGTTAATATATTATTATTAGAAATAGTAATTGTTTCTGTCATAAAATAATTGTTAAACAAATAACTTCCTACACCTACGCTATTTTTATATTGTAGGGGGAAACCTAATATTGAATCAACCGCACCTGTACCTATTGCGTAATTAAAAATTTGATTTCCAAAAAAATCCGACTGATAATACGCAGTATCGCTGTAGCTGTTTCCTGTATTATCAAACAAATCAAATAAAGGAAACTGATTTAATTTTTGATGTTGTTGAGAAAAAATCCAATACCTACCGTCATAATGCCACGTTGTGCCCTTATACGTTTTTCCGTTGCTAACAACTATAGACGATTCCGGTGCCGGGCTATTGTCTAATAATAATTGTATTTGATAAACATCATTTACCTTAGCAAAATTAACAATATAGATATTGCCACGAACTTGTATATTTTTATCTGCATTAAAAATTATTCTATTGCCTTGTTCTAAAAGAACTCCGTCTATAAAATATCCCTCGGAGCCTTCTATAGTAGAAAACGCATTAGTTGTATCAGTATCAATAATATCTACTTTAGAAATTCCAACAGTTCCAAAATTATATAGTTTGAGATTAGCATTAAATTCAACAATAGGACGCTGTGCCCTGCTACTAGCGGAAATTACTGGAACTACACCATTTACTATTGCACTTATTGTTATAATGTCTTGATGAAACCATCTATTATATCTAGTCCAAGGATTTAAATCTCGGCTAGCTCGATTAATAGTAATATAATCAGGAGTGATCGGTACATCGCTAAAATAATCGTACGGATATTGATCAAAAGGCGTAGCATCAAAATTATCTGCGACTGCAGGATTTATTATTCCTGATGCGGAAACTGTATTGTAGTCAACCAACACAATTGCTTTTCCAACTCCTTCAACAAAATATGTTTTATTTTGATATTTTTGAGAAACTACATCCGAAGTGAATTGAATTTTCATTCCATTGGATAACGCCTGTGTTGCTGTTGTTCCGATAGTAGTTAGGTAACTAAATGTATAATTAGATTGACCTACAATATCAACATCGACATTTATATATCCGTTAATTGTTCCTATAGAAATTACACTCGGCCCAGTTGGTAACCAATAATATTTTTGGTAGTTTGTAAATTTATCCCAGTTGATATGCGGGTTGTAAGAATAAATTGGGGAACTGTATAATTTGTTAAAATCGGCTGGTAGCCCACTTTGAATTGATATGTTGTTTGTTAAATCGTCGATTCCTATTGCTCGTTGTATATTGTTTGATTCATCATATATTACCAGTGCAGGGTTAAATTGATAATCTTTACGTATTTCTAAAACATCCGGAATGTAAGTATCGGCTGTAGAATTATAGTTTGGAGATAATTTACTACCAATAAATCCGCTAATCCTTTCTATTTGTGCCGGTTGTATTAATTGATCAAGCGAACTTGATAAAAATTTATTATTTTTATCTGTTTGAAAATATTCTGGTAATAAATTAGCTGAATTGATATTATCGGTTGACATTTTAATTTCCAGCGTTAGTAATAATTGTTGTAGAATTTAATTGACTCGCAGTAATTGCATCAATAATTTCAATATTACTCGTAGTTGCTCCACTTATAAATATTTCATTATTTGCACACGTCACTTCGTACAAACTTCCAAAATTATTAATGGTTGGCACCAAAATAAAATTAGTAATATCTGGGGTTAGTAAATTCATTACATACGTAGATAGCTCGCTAAAATTAAAAGTTTGACCAAACTCCCAATTTTCTAAAGCAAAGAAGTAATTAATAGCATCAAAAATTTTAGTAATTAATTCGTTATTGCTAACAACAGAATTAGAATTTTTCACTGCCTTAAATTTTCCTTGTAAATTTATATTTGCTTGGTTGCCAAATAATATTTTATAATTTACAGGATGATAAACTATCTCGTCGCTTATGGTTTTAATTGGTTGTAATACCGAGTCAAAACTATTTGCTAACTCTTGGCTAGTTGGGGGTAAAGGTGCGGAACCAATCTGTGTCCTTAACCAGCTCCTATAAGAACTATCGTAGCTAGAAGTTAACATATAAATGTCCATAATATTGCTCTTACCGGGATCAATTCTTCTTTCTTCGCCGCTATTGTGTACATAATGAAATTTTAATCCACTACGTCCCGGATACGCAAAGTAATCAGGTTGATATATCCATCCATTACCGGTATTGTAGTACTGCTGTACCGAATAAAGTTTAACTATGTTTAATAATCGATCGCTAAAATAATATAATCGACCGTCAACCGGATCAACCACATCTGTTTCAACTTTAGCAGAGGTTGCTATAATCGGAGTTGTTGTTTGATTAACTAATTTATATCGTACTCCGTCGGATAATTTTTGAAAATATACAAAATTAAATGCGCCGACAATTTTTGTAAACGTATCTGGTTCAGAAATTTGTCCGGAATTATTATAGTCGTAAAAACTAACTAACACTTTTGATGGCTCAATATAACCATCCGGCTCAATGATATAATTATCTATCTGTAAAGAGTAGTCTTTGTCAAGGCTTGTACGTACAGATGGTTGTGTGTTAAAAGAAAGAATGTCAACTTTGTCTTTTACAACTGTATTATTTGTATAATCAAAATTTACGTCGGTTGGATCAATATAAAAGCCAGTTTCTTTTTCACTTTCAAAAATATAATTTGTATATCTATGTAAAACTTTATACTTATTATTTTGCCATGTAAACGCAACTAACCAGCTTGAGTCTAAATTAGCCCCGGTGGAATCTCCTTGATAATCTAAAGAAAAAGGATCTATTAAATTTAAATTGATATTAGAAATTATATTCCAGTTTCTAGTAATTGCACTAAAACTTAAACCAAAATTCTTTTGAGCTAAACATAAATTTGCTAACTGATTTTCAAAATTGTAAGAATATACCGTGTCGAATATAGGAATAACCTCTATTGGAGTATATCCGCTAGGCACTATGTTATTTAAAATAATAGGACCGGTTCCGTCACTTAATACTCCAGCGCCGGAATTACTGCCATTTCCTATTACCTGCATTACTGTAGACCAAATGTACTCAGTACTGTTTACTTTTTGAAATTTAATTAAAGCTCCCGGAGTTATGTAATATAAATTATTTGAAACACCCGCACCTACACTAACTGCTAAAAGATTAGAGTCGCCTAAATTTTTAAAATATCCTCTAGAACTTCCAGAAACGTTATTGACCTGTTGCCAAATTAAATTATAGTAAGAAAGATCGGGTCTATTATAATTATCAAAATAAAAAGATCTCATTGCAGTTGATGCAACCAGTGGCTCTAATTGATTTTTAATTACTCCTAATATATCATTTTTGTTGGTAAATGAAAATTCAAAATTTGATTGGAATTGATTTTTGTAAAATACCCCGTCAGTGGCAAAAATATTTGTTTTACTATACTTACCGCTAACATCACTTAATTCAAAATACTTACTAAGTCCACTTACTACCCGAGCAACTGATTTTATTTTTAATATATTTGTACTAGCAGTTAACGGAGCAATATTATAATCTTCGCCTGTTACCATTCTATTTTGTGTATAATATGCCTGAGGGGCTTTTTGTTGTATACTTGCATTTGTTTCTGCTGGAGCACTATTTGATACAGTGTATTGCAATCCTAAAACTAGTGTTAAGTTATGCGATTGACCGTTTTTATTGGTATAAGGGATTGTTACCGACACACCAGTCATTTGCTCAGGTTTAATACCATAAGAAAGACCGTTACTTTGTCTGTATAATAAATTAAAAGTTCCTTTAGGCAAATTGCCAAAGCTACCGTCGGCAAAATTTAAATCAATCTGATCTTGATCTCGTGTGGTAACACTGTAAATATTTCGCTGACTTACATTTAAAGAATTGTATATAATATTATTGCCAACTAAATTAGGAACAGGAGTCCATAAATTACTATAATTATTATTGCTGTCTAATTGCCATAACCATACATCAATATTATTAATATCTGTTACATTAATACCAATTAATTCGTTAGGCACAGGATTGTCTATTGTAAATTTAGATAGTCCTAAGTTACCTTGTCGAAAATGTACAAAAAATCCGGTATTGCTACTGCCCGATCCTTGATTATCATTTTGGTATAAAAAACTAAAGTTAGCCCCCGGAACTGGCGCGGCTTCGTATACTGTTGTTGATTGGCTAAACGTACAAGGAACAACTTCAAAATTAGTCGGTGTTCCGTTTATTGTTTTGTTAAAAGAAAATATTGGAACATTTGTGTTATTACTATTAATTGCATATTGTTCGGTTAATATTCCATTTATAGTCTGTCTGCCCAGTGGGGTTCCGAATACATAAGAACCAGACATAGCAGAATTAATTATTGTTAAAAACTGATTATACCAATTTTTATTTGTAGAATCGTTCCAACCTACTACAGAACTTGATAAATTATTTCCACTCGAATCGTAAACATTATCAGTCGTTGCTATTGCCGTTATTTTAAGAAACCCGTTAGCTGGTACGTTTCTAGTAGGCACATAACTAATTAACTGTGCAAGTTGTAAAATACTATCTCGGCGTTGTGCTGTTTCTAAAAAATTTTCACGAGCATTGAGATCAATACGAAAACTTAAATTTTGACCTAGATAAGCAATTAAATCAATAAGAGCAATATATTCACTACTGTTAATATAATCATTAAAATTTTCTGGATAATTCTGCTGAAGATATTGAATCATTACTCGTCGAATGGTTTCAAAGTCGTAACTTTGAAAGTCAGCATTTCGATAACTTTGATAAATTTTAGTCCAATTTTCTGCTACAAGCAATTGATTTTTAGTTGATGGAATCATATTTTTTTACTCTGTTATACCTATTTATTTTATATTTTATATAGGTATATAACTACAATACAGTAAGTCCTATTTCTTGATTAAAATTTAATTTTAAAGTACTCGATTGATCTGTGCCTTTTAGTAATAAGGTTAACTCTATCAAGTATCCTTGATCATATTCATTTAAATCTATTTGTAAGGTGGTTACTCTAGGATCACTATTACATATTTGTTGAACATCATTAACTAATAAAGTCTTTACATTTTCAGTTAACGGTTCCATTAATAAATTCCATATAATACTACCGAACGCTGGATTCATAATCCTTTCGCCTTTTTTTGTATTGAATTGATTTATGATATCTTGTTTAACAATGTCAAAATCATACAATCTCGTATCAAATGTGTCGGTATTAACTGAACTAAATCCTTTATAAAATTGACTAGTTTGAATAGTGTTTTGAGATTTGTTCGAATTGTTTGTAATTACTAAATTTTTATATGGCATAGGTATATTTATTTAAGTTACTGAGCTCCGGTTTTGATAGGTTTACCACTACTGTCAGTCAAAATTCCATCGGTGCCGGTTTTTACAGTAGACCCTTTAAGTTGACCAAGGAAACATTCATACAATCCCTGTTTAGTAGCATGTATGTCTTTAGTACAATACCCAACAGATTGTACCGCGGCTTCAAAATATGAAGGACTATCAAACGGCACTTTACATCTATCTTTCATATAAAGTGGAACAACTTTGGCCGCAATTTTTGGATCAGCTAATAATTCTGGGTTGTTAACTAGGTCTACACCGGCCATTTTACCGTATCTAGTATAATTTGCCAAGCCGGTTAATTGAATATAACCTCTTCCTATATACGTTGTGCCGTCTCCGGGTTTTTTATTTCCTAATTCTTTTCCTTTAGGAGTATTGGATCCATACAATAGTTCTGGCAATTGATTTCCAGGATTTCCTACATATTTTTGAGCATACGCCGCATCTCCACGGAATACTCCCGGAAACACTGTTAATAATCTGTCGGCAGTGGTGTAATTAAAACTTTCAGTTACACAAGTCCAACGACTTTCGCCGCCGCATATTGCTAATATTGTAGCAAGAGCGTTTGTAGATGTAATTCCTTCGGCAATACAAGCATCTTTTATCATTTGTATACCGTTGCCTTTGGCACTGTTGATCATTTTTGCATATTTAGGATCACAAGTGCCAGGAGTAACTTCTGGGTAATTTGAAGGTGTTGTAGTCGATGCATTAGGATTAGGTGCTACATCGGATCGATTTTGTAAGGTGCTATCTGTCGAAGCCGAATTGTATCTTTGAACATCGGTATTTTCGTGTTGATCCCAAGGTTCGTGCGTTGGCACTCGTTGCATAATCGAAGTAAGAGTACCTGCTTTATAAAATTGTCCATTTTCCCAACCGCTATTACGATCTCTATTAGGTAAATTATAAATTGGCAATTTTGATGGAAGCGTAGGCTGTTGGGCCACGGCTGCGGCTGGACCATTCATGTCAATTCTTGCGGCAGACTCCACATGATTTCCTGAACTGGCTATATTGGTATCTCCTGCAGATGATAGAAATATGTTAGCCGCTGTTGCATGAAATCCTGCGCCGGCTACTGTTCTAGAACTTTGTCCAATTGTTTCGTGTTTGTCCTGTCTGATAGAAATTTTAGAATCTTTGTCAACAATTAAGTTATAATTGCCATCAATGTTAGCTTCTAAGTCGCCATTAGCAAACATATGAATGTGCCGACCGGCTTCAAGATTTATATCCCGGCCTGCTCGAAAATTAAAATCGTTTTTAGAATGTATACTTACACTGTCTTCGGCATAGATGTCAATTTTGCCATTGCTGGTCATTTCTAACCATGCTGTTCCTTTACTGTTGGCAATATAAATTAAATCTTGACTATTGTGTAATAATATCTGATGTCCGGTTCTTGTTCTAATACGCACTAATTCATTTTGACCGTTAATATCTCCATCATCCATCACAAATGTTGTTCCACCTAATCGAGTAACCGGAATTCTTCGAGGTTGTTCATTATCTTGTGTGTAACCTAGGTCGCCTTCTTGCGCACCCGGGCTTTGGTCAACCGGGCCCGGGGTCGATATACCGAACACATTACTTGGATGTTCTCTACGAGCCGAACTCGAAGTAACTCCCCTAACTGTATCTAATAAAAGCCCTTGTTGTAATAATCTATCAGCGAAAGGATGTACAGGTTTTTTAAATGTTTCTACGTTTGGGTTATCTAATTTTTTTGTTTTTTTATTAAATTCTGCAACAGGAAGCAACGTGGTACCGTATTTTCTTTTTTGATCTTCAGTCATATGCACTTGCTGACTAGCGGCAATTCCGGGAACCATATGATTTTGGAACATATCTTGTACGCACCCTATCCAGTATCCTTGATTAGGATCCCCGTCAATAAAAATACACAATACTCTAGTTCCTATATCTGGAGGAACCATCCACATACCGTAACTTTTTTGAGCATGTTGAAAATTAGTTTCATCGTTCCCTTCAAATCTAACCGACATAACTCCATAAAAAGGACTAAGATAATTTACAATATAAGTATCTGCTTGATTAATAGTTGCACTGTTTGGGATACCTTTAACCAATGCTACCTCAAGCCTTCCCATAAATGCAGGGTCAAGGTGACTTGTTATTTCTGCCATAAAGGGACCAGACGAAGGTAACTTACTTCTTTTTCTAGTATCAAACGATCCCATATTTTATCCGCTTATTAATTTTTGTAATGGACTTGCACTTGCTTTTGAACCGAATTGTGTTATCACTGAATTTCCTAATGCTGTTGTTGAAGGATTTCCTGGAAATGACCCGACAACAGAATTTACTGTTGATTGTGCAGATTCAACTGATCCTGCATAACCGGTTAAATTCGGTACTCCTGACATATAGGTCGAAAGTTGATTTCCAACAATCAAACCAGACGAATCAAGTACACGAGATTGGAAAGCCCCGACAGTTGCATTCATGTTAGCGTTCTGCTGATTTAATGCGTTAATTCCGTTGTCAAATAATGTTCTGCTAGTTCCAGGAACAACAGAACTATTTACATCTGTAAATGAACCATTGGCGCTAGAATCGGCTATGTACGCCGGGGCTGATTTATAAGGAGCAGTAGGTGGCAAATTTCCTATTGTTTGTGATGTAAGATTATCTAATATAACCCCCTGAGACTGTGCAGTTTTTAAATCAACTCCTTCAGGAATAGCATTAGCAATATTTGAAATTTGTTTTGATATAAAACTACCGAGTGAACTAGAAAGTCCCGATATTTGCGAAGTATCAATGCCTACTGTATTTGCTAACGATCTTGGATTGATCGGATTACCTTCCAATACATTATTTGCAAAATTAACTGGGTTGTTACTTATTAACCCGCTGGCTAAATTATTATTTCCAAGAGCATCTGAAATTCCTCCAGTAAATCCAAGAGGATTGGTACTTACTAAACTTGTAGGGACTATGTTTTTAATTGCAGAATTTGCTGTTATGTTTGCGGCGGCAGATGCTAATCCTAATACACCGGCCTGATCTTTCGGAGACATATTAAGAGCAGAATTAATTTTACTGGAAGCAAGTCCTTGAATATAATTTTGAGGATTTATACTTGCAATTTGAGAAACTTTTTGCAAGGCACCAGATGCTTTCAATAACGCATCACTGCCTTTAGTAACAAATTTTCCTAATCCTGATCCCAACACTCCGGATTTAATAACAGCTTTTGCGGCCTGTTGTGAAACTAATCTACTGGCCATTGATGACAATATCGGATTAACTCCTAATTCTCTTAAAGATTCATCTGCAATATTTCCGGTGATAAATGCTGTTTGACCAGCAAGATAACTATTATTAGCTAAACTGGCCATTCTAATAACACTAGATGCTGTCCCTAATGAAGATTGAGCTAAGTCATATATTCCAGATGCTTGCATTCTAATACCAGAAGCAAGTTGATCAACACCCCCCGGTATTGCTCCACCAAATATAGCGTTGCCTGCACTTTGTAAACTTAAGCCATTTGCGGCTGCTCCACTTACTTGATTTAATAATGGATTAGATATTCCTCCTAATCCTCCCAATGCATCGGTAAAATTGTTAGTTGGGTTAGGCAATCCTCTGCCTACCATTGATTGTAAATTTAATGCGTCTGGTCTTAATCCGTTTACCATTGCTGCCGCGGTGCCGTTTGATTGCGGCAGCGACCCGGGACTCAACGGACTGATCGGTATTTGTTGATTGATCGGGTTTGGTGTTCTTTCTAAAACTTTAGATTTATCTGTGTCACTTGTTTTAAGTGGTGTATCTATATATTGGCCAGGAACCCTCAATATATTTAATTTTTGTTTAAACATTCCGTCTTTGAAAGTATTTACTAATGTAATCACCTTGTAAACTCCACCAAAAGGAATTTTTTTCTTATCAAATTTCATAAAACCATCTTCTTCATAATCTATAGGATTATTAAAAGTAATAGCAATTTGAAGTTCCCCTCGATTGCCGACAACTTCGCCATCCACTGTTGAATTTACTTTAGCCGTGTCTATTTTAGGATTATAATTCCCCCATCCACCGGTAGAAAGATAATAAGGATCTCCTATAATTTCCATTTCTCCACTAACAAGAGCAGTGTCAGATTTAATGATTGCTTCGTGAAACCCTCTTGCCATTTGATAATACGGAGTTGATTGTACAGGAATAGCATTAGGAGTAGTGCCAGATAGAACTTGTCCTTTGCTTGCTTCTACTTGACGAGATGCTTGGCCTAATTGATTTTGTGCTAGTTGAGTATCTTGCTCTTTTCCTTTAATCTTAATATCAGGAGTTTGATTTGAAGCCGCACCTTCTCTTCTAGAGGGCTGATCTGTATTTCCAAAATTTTTGCCAATTGCTTCAAAATATGTATTATTAAATTCTAATTTAAAATTTAAAATATCAACGTTTTTACCCATGTAGATATAATTGTATACTCGTCCTACATTTTGTTGTAATTTAGAATGATCAATAGGAAAATTTTCGTAACCAGAGAGAAGACTATGATGTACTTTAAACGGCGTTACAACATAAGTAATTTCTTGAAGAGGTTTATTAGTTACTTTGTCAATTTCTTTCAAATCTTTTGTGTCTACTCTTACCATAAAATATTCAACCATTCCATCTGTGCCAACTTTGTTTTTTATGTTATCGTAAATGTTTTTTACATATTCGCTATCTCGAATAACTGCAGAAATTACATCGTGAATATTTGTACTTTCTGAAATTTGTATTTGACTATCGCTGGTATATGGATTAGGTTTATTTTTTTCAGGGTTGCTAGTTTCTTCGTCGGGGGTTGGTTTTTTTTGATCTTTGCCTTGATAAGCATCTTTTTTTGATTCAGCCGGATTAATAAATTTATAAATGATACTATCCTGTAAATTTTCCTGCATTTTAGTTTTAGCAATTATTTGTTCTTTGTCTTTAGCAGAATCAAATACCAATCCGTCGGTTTCGCTCCAGGTAGGAAAAGCAATTTTATAAACATCATGTTTTGGACGATCTTCCGATTTCGCGCTATCGTCAGATTGTTTAATTTGTTTGTTCAACTGTGACATCAAACTAGTTAAAATTTCGTAAACAGTTTTTCCTTTCATATTAATTGTTGCTTTGAGAGAGTTGGTATTTTTTCCCAATGCTCGGTCGCTTGGAGTAACTGCGGCACATTTATACATTGTGCCTTTTTCTGTAACTTCTAAATCAACAGAATTAATAAGTAATGGGAAATATCTAGTAGAATATTCGATGTTTTCGGGTGTAGGAAGATCTTGATTGTCAGGATATCCTACAAACTCTACCAACATGATAAACTTTGCACTCAAATAATTAGGATACCCTGCAGATAATGCAGTAGTATGCAATGCTTCTAAAAAACCATTTATACTATAGGGTTCTATAACTGTAAACGACATTGAACAACTTTGCGAATATCCGTTCACTTCTCCGGGCATCATTATGCTTTGAATCTCTACATCATCAATATACATATCAAATCTTCCAGGACTTAATTGATTAAATTCATTTACCAGAGATGAATTGTTATTAGATAAATTATTACTTTGACTTTGTGCTTTTCTACTATTTTGGTCAGGATATTTTTCTTCAGCCACATAAGGTACATAAGGAGAAGCGATTGTTTGATTACCTTTTCCTTTAGATGTTAATACTACTCTTGTTAAAGGTTTTCCTCTATATGTTGCAGGATCATTGTAAGAATTTTGATCTAGTGCTGCCAAAGTAAAATTGTAAGTATAAGATCTATAAGAATTTAAAACGTTTGACCCAGCGACCTTATTGTACTTTACATCGCTCGGGTCAGCAAAAGCGGCAATCGTAGTAGTTGATGTATTTGAATTTCGAACTACTTCTGGCCCAGCATCTTTCATGGGCAGTAGTCCCATATCGTACTTTTGTTGCTCAATTGCGTTGTAAGAATCAGATCCTTTAGTAAAATGCTTTTGTGCCGATTCTAAAGTTGCTAACTCTTGTTTCTTTTTTTTGGCGGCGTCCGATTCGCTTAGTTGATAGCCTTCCCATTTTTCAGCCATATTATATTCCTAATGAATGTTTGATAGAAGTAATTTTAGGTAGATAAATTTGTATTCCAGACTTCATGTTGTAAATAGGATCATTAATTACAGATGGATTTCTAATAGCAAATACCCACCATAGGTTAACATCACCGTACAAGTCATATGCCAATAAGTCAGGTCGATGTTCATAATTTTTTGTAATGGTAAACAAAATATCATCTTTTTCGGCAACTATATTTCTATATGTCAAAACATCAAGATAACCATTTATTGTCGGTGTCAAATAATAAGGACTGGTATTTTTATAAGAAGACATTATAGATACCCTTTACCTTTAAGACTTTTATTAAGATATCCTGTAACACTGTAGTTTAAAATTTCTTGTCTACTGTAAACAGGTGCACAGGTAACAGAAATTTCAGATAAGGTAGGAACCGACACTGGAGATTTTCCATTTTTTTTCCCTACTGTAAAATAATCAACTGTGTTTGGATAATCCGTTCTAAAATTAGTTATAACTATTGGAACATTTTTAAACATAAATTCACCGTAAGCATCTAATCTGCATATCGGCGGAGGGCTTCCTGCCTTGCTATCTGATCCCCATGGCATTTTTGTAAGTGCTCTAAGCAGTGTAATGGTAGCTATATATACGTTTGCATCGTTATCGTTTTGAACTGAAAATTTTCCAGTAATAGTTATAGGCGATACTGAACTATTTTTATAAAAATATTGGGCATAATTACTGTGTAATGGAGTTTGTGTTGTATAGTCTGCTTTGGTTTCATAACTAATTGTTGGAGTATATGGAAAAATTATTCCTTTTAATGCAACTAATTCAGGAGCCATCCATCCACCGCTTTGTGCATTACCGAGATAACCGTCAGGAACTCTTATTCTTGTACGTATATCTTGTTCAATTGTTTGACCGTTCATACCTTTAACATTCACCACAGTTTGATCATTGTTATTTGATAAATTCATTGCACCGGGTCCTACGGTGCCGTCGGCAGTTCCGCCGCCTGCTAAATTTATCAATTGAGCCGCGGTTGCATACTGATTCCCTTGATAATAAGAACTGACCAAATTAACAGCGGTATCGCCGCCGATTAACTGTGCACCGATCAATCCGGCTAGATATTTTGATTCGTCTTGTGCCATTAATGTTTTTCCTGCATACTAAAAATCATATCTTGTCCTTTAGCTATATTTACCATTATAAATAAGTGCTCAGTTTATAAAGGTTGACAGCCAATATTTCTATGCTACAATAGAATATAAGGAAAATAATAATAATGACAATGCTTCCAATGTTACCAAAAAAACAAAAATATCTCAATAATAGAGATCTACTAATAGAAATACACAACAGTAAATGTACATATTCTAGTTTTACCAAACAAGAGTACAGCCAGCACGATATTATATTAACCAGTTTAGATAAAGTTAATATTCGAACAATAGCAGAAGCAAAACGAGCTCGTGCTAAACGCATCGGACTCCACACATTTGCACAAGCTCGAGCCAACGGCGATAAAAAAATTAAGCTGTTAGAATGCACCCCGGACTATAAAACTATTGCAAAAACAGATATTATCATTAGAATTATGACATACGATCATATTCCGTTAGCACCGGGTCGTAAGAAAACTACTAAAACTCGAGCCGATAGCCACGATAAAATAAATTTTCCCCCATTTCAACATTGGAAGTTTAATGACGAAGATGAATTAATCTGCGTAGGTAAAAGTCACTGGAAAGGTGGAATTAAAACTGGTAAATTTTCAAAAGATCACGGTCGCATTACAGAAAATCTCGGACGTATGTACATTAAACTATCAGAACGATATGCTCAACGTAGCAACTGGAGAGGTTATACTTATATTGACGAAATGAAAGGGCAAGCTATTTTACAATTAAGTCAAATTGGTTTGCAATTCGACGAAAGTAAGTCAGAAAATCCGTTTGCTTATTATACTGCCGCAGTTACTAACAGTTTTACCAGAATTCTCAATATCGAAAAGAAAAATCAAAACATTCGAGACGACATGTTAGAGGATAACGGACTAACCCCGTCAATGACAAGACAAAACAGTCAACTATATGCTGATGAAATTGCTCGACAAGCAGGTTTATATAAA
>Ga0209188_1000675_pt1 | contig 31788 bp, 17 predicted proteins | sample C_130625_EF_Meta_FD_187307 | JGI IMG/M metagenome (GOLD analysis project Ga0209188, IMG submission 187307) | Freshwater microbial communities from Lake Croche, Canada to study carbon cycling - C_130625_EF_MetaG (SPAdes) (version 2) | ecosystem: Environmental > Aquatic > Freshwater > Lake...
GTCGTAAATGGACCTCACGGAGGAAACTAAGCGCGACCCGAGAATACAAAATTTGATATATAGACATCGCCTAATTCTTCAAACTTAATTTAGGAAACTGAGCTCAATGAAAATCACATTCGTTAATGAATTCTTAAATTTTGACTAAATAGGTAAAAACTAAAAAGTGGGTGTATTTTTAATTAATTAAAATATATTGTAAATCAATTTAATACAATTTATATTAATATTAAATACGACAACTTGTCCCAATCCAATTTTATTTTGAAAAAAATATTAAAAATCGGTGCTTTTGGTATAAATTTTGTTTGCATTTGTCCTTACAATTCCTTAACTTTGCAATCCTTTATTTTGGGCTTATTGTTTACAAACCAATATGGTGTTTTTACCATATTGGTTACAAGCAGTAATCGAGCACAATGCTACCAAAAAATTTTATTGCAATAAAACCTGGTTTATACCGTATGTCTACAACAATTTTGAACAACAGGCACAACTTTGGAAAAATCAAACACATCGCTGATGCACCAGATTTACTCGACATTCAGTTAGAATCTTTTAAAGAATTCTTTCAGTTAGAAACAACGCCAGACAGAAGAAACGTAGAAGGTTTGTTCCGTGTATTTAAGGAAAATTTTCCAATCACGGATACAAGGAACATTTTCGTTTTAGAATTCTTGGATTATTTTATCGATCCCCCACGTTATACAATTGACGAATGTATGGAACGTGGATTAACGTATGCAGTTCCTTTGAAAGCAAAATTACGTTTAAGTTGTAATGATGAGGAGCACGTTGATTTCCAAACCATCGTGCAAGATGTTTTCTTAGGAAACATTCCATATATGACCCCTAGAGGAACTTTTGTAATCAATGGTGCTGAGCGTGTTGTCGTTTCTCAATTGCATCGTTCACCAGGTGTTTTCTTTGGTCAATCAACACACCCTAATGGAACTAAGATTTATTCTGCTCGTGTCATTCCTTTCAAAGGTGCATGGATGGAATTTGCTACAGATATCAACAACGTGATGTATGCTTATATTGATCGCAAGAAAAAATTCCCTGTAACCACATTACTTCGTTCAATTGGATTTGAAACCGATAAAGATATTTTGGAGCTTTTCGGAATGGCTGATGAAGTAAAAGCGGATAAAAAAACCTTATCAAATCATATTGGTAAAAAATTAGCAGCACGTGTTTTGAGAACATGGGTGGAAGATTTTGTGGATGAAGATACAGGTGAAGTGGTAAGTATTGAAAGAAACGAAATTGTGATGGAGCGCGATACTTTAATTGATGAAGATGCTGTTACGTTGATTGTTGAAATGGGTGCAAAAAGTGTATTCATTCAAAAAGAGGATGTAGGGGGTGACTATGCAATTATCTACAACACTTTAAACAAGGATACTTCAAATTCTGAGTTGGAAGCTGTTCAGCTAATTTACCGTCAATTGCGTGGAGCTGATGCCCCTGACAATGAAACGGCTCGTGGTATCATCGATAAATTATTTTTCTCAGATAAGCGTTATGATTTAGGGGAAGTAGGTCGTTACAAGATTAACAAAAAATTAGGGCATGACTTAACGCAAGAAAAGAAAGTCTTGACCAAAAATGATATTATTGAAATCATCAAGTATTTAGTACGCTTAACAAATGGCAAAGCAGAAATTGATGATATAGATCACTTAAGCAATCGTCGTATTCGTACTGTGGGAGAGCAATTGTATGCTCAATTCGGGGTAGGTTTAGCCCGTATGGCGCGTACGATTCGTGAGCGAATGAACGTGCGTGACAATGAAGTATTCACGCCAGTGGATTTAATCAATGCGAGAACTTTGTCTTCGGTAATCAACTCTTTCTTCGGAACTTCTCAATTATCTCAATTCTTAGACCAAACCAATCCTTTGAGTGAAATTACGCACAAGCGTCGTGTTTCCGCATTAGGACCCGGTGGTTTAAGTAGAGAGCGTGCTGGTTTCGAAGTGCGTGACGTACACTATTCTCACTATGGTCGTTTATGTACCATTGAGACACCAGAAGGACCTAATATCGGATTGATTTCTACTTTATGTGTACACGCAAAAATTAACGATATGGGCTTCATTGAAACGCCATACCGTAAAGTTGAAAATGGTAAAGTAAATTTAAAGGCGCTGACCTATTTAAGTGCTGAGGAAGAAGATTCAGCAAAAATTGCCCAATCAAATTCACCTTTAAATGAAAAAGGAGAATTTGAATTGGATAAAGTAATCTCTCGTGAAACAGGTGATTTCCCAATTTTAGATAAAGGAGATGTACAATATATGGACGTTGCACCGAATCAAATTGTTGGTTTGAGTGCTTCTCTTATTCCGTTCTTAGAACATGATGACGCCAACCGTGCGTTGATGGGATCAAACATGCAACGTCAAGCGGTTCCATTAATTCGACCTGAGGTACCTATCGTAGGGACAGGTTTAGAAGGAAAGGCTGCACGTGATGCAAGAATTCAAATTCATGCAGATGGTGATGGGGTGATTGAATTCGTGGATGCCAATGAAATTCACATTCGTTACAACCGTAATGAGATGGATCGTTTGGTAAGCTTTAATGAAGACTTGATCGTATATAAATTAACCAAGTTCATTAAAACCAATCAATCTACTTGTATTAACTTAACACCTTGTGTTAAAAAAGGTCAAAAAGTTAAAAAAGGTGATTTCTTAACCGAAGGGTATGCAACACAAGGTGGAGAAATTGCGTTGGGACGTAATTTACAAGTAGCTTTCATGCCTTGGAAAGGATATAACTTTGAGGATGCGATTGTTATTAATGAAAGAGTGGTGCGCGAAGATTTATTTACTTCAATCCACATTGATGAATATGAATTAGAAGTACGTGATACAAAGTTAGGAGAAGAAGAATTAACATCTGACATCCCGAACGTATCAGAGGAAGCCACAAAAGACCTTGACGAAAATGGCATCATCAGAATTGGTGCTGCAGTAAAAGAAGGAGATATTTTGATTGGTAAAATCACGCCAAAGGGGGAATCAGATCCAACACCAGAAGAAAAATTATTACGTGCCATCTTTGGTGACAAAGCAGGTGATGCAAAAGATGCTTCTTTGAAAGCTGCTAATGGAACAGAAGGGGTTGTTATCGACAAAAAATTATTCCAACGTGCTAAGAAAGACAAGAGTGGAAAAGTACGTGAAAAAGCAATGTTAGATAAAGTAGAAAAACAACATGAGGAAAATGAAACGTCCTTGAAAGAGTTGTTAATTGACAAATTACAGACATTATTAAAGGATCATTCTACACCTGGTGTGGTGAACAATTTTGGAGAAACCTTAATCGCTAAAGGCAGCAAATTCAATGCTAAAAACTTAGCTGCGATTGACTACCAAAATGTGAATCCTTTGGGATGGACGGGGGACAAGAAAACTGATGACTTGATCAATGTATTATTACACAACTATAGCATCAAATACAACGAAGAATTAGGTCGTTACAAGCGTGAGAAATTCAACATTTCTATCGGGGATGAATTGCCTGCTGGTGTATTGAAATTAGCGAAAGTATACTTAGCGGTTAAACGTAAGTTGAAAGTGGGGGACAAGATGGCTGGTCGTCACGGTAACAAAGGGATTGTTGCTAAAATTGTACGTCAAGAAGATATGCCATTCATGGAAGACGGTACACCAGTTGATATCGTATTAAACCCATTGGGAGTACCTTCTCGTATGAACTTAGGACAAATTTATGAGACCATTTTAGGATGGACTGGTAAAAAACTAGGGGTAAGATTTGCAACACCGATATTTGATGGTGCAAGCACTACACAAATAGAAGATTTATGTGTGGAAGCAGGCATTCCAAACAATGGACATACTTATTTATATGATGGAGAGACAGGAGATAGGTTTGACCAAAAAACATCTGTGGGTGTGATCTATATGATTAAATTACACCATATGGTGGATGACAAAATGCACGCTCGTTCCATCGGACCATACAGCTTAATTACCCAACAACCTTTGGGTGGTAAAGCACAGTTTGGAGGTCAACGTTTTGGTGAGATGGAAGTTTGGGCATTGGAAGCATATGGTGCATCTAATATCTTACAAGAATTATTGACACTTAAATCAGATGATATCATTGGCCGTGCAAAAACGTACGAAGCCATTGTGAAAGGAGAAAACATTCCTAAAGCTGGTATCCCTGAATCTTTCAATGTATTGGTACATGAGTTGAGAGGCTTAGGATTAGATTTAAAGTTCGATTAATATTTAGTTGAAAAAATAATTCATTCATTAACACCCGTTCTTAAATATATAATATGGCATTCAAAAAAGAGAATAGACAACGCCCCGCTTTTTCACAAATAACAATTAGCTTGGCATCTCCAGATAGTATTTTAGAGAGAAGCTTTGGAGAAGTGTTGAAACCAGAAACGATTAACTACCGTACATATAAGCCGGAGCGAGATGGCCTTTTTTGTGAGCGCATCTTTGGTCCAGTAAAAGATTATGAGTGTGCATGTGGAAAATATAAGCGTATCCGTTATAAAGGTATCGTTTGTGATCGTTGTGGTGTGGAAGTAACAGAGAAAAAAGTACGTCGTGAGCGCATGGGCCATATTAAATTGGTGGTACCTGTTGTGCACATTTGGTATTTCAAATCATTACCCAACAAAATTGGTTATTTATTAGGGATGAGTTCTAAGAAATTAGAAACCATCATTTATTATGAGCGTTATGTGGTGATCCAACCCGGTATCAAGTCAGATCTTAAAGTTGGTGATTTATTAACTGAGGAAGAATACCTTGATCTATTAGATACTTTACCAAAGGACAACCAATATTTACCTGATGATGATGCACAAAAATTCATTGCTAAAATGGGTGCGGATGCAGTGCATGATTTATTAGGTTTATTAGATTTAGATGAATTAAGTTTCTCTTTGCGCAACCAAGCAGCCAACGAAACTTCTCAACAAAGAAAAGCAGATGCTTTAAAGCGTTTGAGTGTTGTTGAATCTTTCCGTGAAGCAAAAACACATATCACGAACCAACCAGAGTGGATGGTGATGAAATATATTCCCGTTATCCCACCTGAATTACGTCCTTTAGTACCATTAGATGGTGGCCGTTTTGCGTCTTCTGATTTGAATGACTTATACCGTCGTGTAATTATCCGTAACAATCGTTTAAAGCGTTTGTTGGAAATTAAAGCACCTGAAGTAATCTTACGTAATGAAAAGCGTATGTTACAAGAAGCCATCGATTCTTTATTTGATAACTCTCGTAAATCTAATGCCGTAAAAGCCGAAGGTGGACGTGCGTTGAAATCTTTATCGGATGTATTAAAAGGGAAACAAGGTCGTTTCCGTCAAAACTTATTGGGTAAGCGTGTGGATTATTCTGGTCGTTCTGTAATTGTTGTTGGACCAGATTTAAAAATGCACGAGTGCGGATTGCCAAAGGACATGGCTGCTGAATTATTTAAGCCATTTATTATTCGCAAATTAATTGAAAGAGGTATCGTAAAAACGGTAAAGTCTGCAAAGAAATTAGTAGATAAAAAAGAAGCCGTTATTTGGGATATTTTAGAAAATATTTTGAAAGGACACCCTGTTATGTTAAACCGTGCGCCTACATTGCACCGTTTATCTATTCAGTCTTTCCAACCTAAATTGGTAGAAGGTAAAGCCATTCAGTTACACCCATTAGTTACCTCAGCGTTCAACGCCGATTTCGATGGTGACCAAATGGCGGTGCACGTTCCTTTAAGCCACGCGGCTATCTTGGAAGCACAGTTATTGATGTTGTCTTCTCATAACATTTTGAACCCGCAAAATGGTACGCCCATCACCCTTCCTTCTCAGGACATGGTGTTAGGTTTATACTATATTACCAAAGGTAAAAAATCAATGGGTGATTTAGTCGTAAGAGGGGAAGGCAAAGCGTTCTATAACTTAGATGAGGTAATCATTGCATACAATGAAAATGTGATTGATTTACATGCTAATATTCGTTTGAAAACAAATGTGCGTGAAAATGGTCAATTGGTAAATAAATTAATTGAAACGACGGTAGGTCGTGTGTTGTTTAATCAATTCACTCCAAAGCCAGTAGGTTTCGTAAATCAATTGTTAACTAAGAAATCTTTAAGAGATATCATTGGTGACATTATCAAAATCACAGACGTTCCAACAACCGCTAAATTCTTAGATGATATTAAAACATTAGGATTTAGAATGGCATTCCGTGGTGGTTTATCATTTAACGTAAATGACTTAGTTGTTCCTGAAGCAAGACACCAATTGTTAGAGAATGCAAAAGTAGAAGTGGAAGAGGTTTGGGATAATTACAATATGGGTTTAATTACAAACAACGAACGCTATAACCAGGTAATTGATATATGGGGTCGTGTAGATACCAGAATTACAGATACTTTAATTCGTGAAATGGCTACCGATAAGCAAGGGTTCAACTCGGTATTCATGATGTTGGATTCAGGAGCAAGAGGTAGTAAAACACAGGTTAAGCAATTGGTAGGAATTCGTGGATTGATGGCTAAACCACGTAAGAGTGGTAGCACAGGATCTGAAGTAATTGAAAACCCAATCTTATCAAACTTTAAAGGTGGATTGAACGTATTGGATTATTTTATCTCTACACACGGTGCGCGTAAGGGTCTTGCAGATACAGCGTTGAAAACAGCGGATGCGGGTTACTTAACAAGACGTTTAGTGGACGTTTCACAAGACGTGGTTATCTCAGAAGAAGACTGTGGAACATTACGTGGTATTGCAACAAGTGCTTTAAAGGACAATGAAGATATCATCGAACCATTAGCAGATAGAATTGAAGGACGTACTTCATTACATGATGTTATCAATCCTTTTACTGAAGAAATTATTGTTACTGCAGGCGAAGAAATTACCATTGATGAAGCACGTGCAATTGAAGATGCTGGTATTGAAACAGTTGAAATTCGTTCGGTATTAACATGTGAGAGCAAGCGTGGTGTTTGTGTGAAATGTTATGGTAGAAATTTAGCTACTGGTTATATTACACAAAGAGGTGACGCAGTGGGTATTATTGCTGCTCAATCCATTGGGGAGCCAGGTACACAGTTAACATTGCGTACTTTCCACGTGGGTGGTGTTGCGGGTTCCTCTTCAGTTGAATCTAGCTTGAACGCAAAATTTGATGGTACGATCCAATTTGATGGATTACGTACTGTTGACACTATCAATAACGAAGGAAATAAAGTTAAAGTCGTAATTGGTCGTACAGGTGAAGTAAGAATCATGGACGTGAAAAACGATCGTTTGATGATTACCAATAACGTTCCTTATGGTGCAATCTTAGCTGTTAAAGACGGTGCACAAGTGAAGAAAGGAGATGTGATTTGTACTTGGGATCCATTCAACAACGTAATTGTTGCTGAGCAAAATGGTAAAATCAAGTTTGAAAATATTACGGAAGGATTTACTTACCGTGATGAAGCGGATGAGCAAACTGGTCACCGTGAAAAAGTGGTTATTGAATCTAAGGATAAAACAAGAATCCCAACAATTATCTTAGAAGGTGGAAAAGACAACAAACATTATAACTTACCAGTAGGTTCTCACATTGTAATTGAAGAAGGTGTGGAAGTGAAAGCTGGTCATGTGTTGGTTAAAATTCCAAGAGTATTGGGTAAGTTAAAGGATATTACGGGAGGTTTACCTCGTGTAACTGAATTGTTTGAAGCACGTAATCCAGGTAATCCTGCAATTGTATGTGAGATAGATGGTATTGTTTCATTTGGAAGCATCAAGCGTGGTAATAGAGAAATTGTTGTTGAATCAAAGGATGGAATGGTCAAAAAGTATTTAGTACCCTTAACACGACAAATTTTAGTACAAGACAGCGATTTCGTAAAAGCAGGTTCCCCATTATCAGATGGTCAAATAGCACCAGCTGATATCTTATCTATACGTGGTCCACATGCTGTGCAAGAATATGTTGTAAATGAGATACAAGAAGTATATCGTTTACAAGGGGTAAGAATTAACGACAAGCACATTGAAGTCATTGTGCGTCAAATGATGAAGAAAGTTGAAATTGTGGATGCTGGAGACACCAAATTCTTAGAGGAAGATTTAGAAGATCGTTTCGACTTCATTGATGAAAATGATAGAATCTTTGATAAGAAAGTTGTTACAGAGGCTGGAGAAAGTACTAAATTAAAACCTGGACAAATTGTGACCGTTCGTGAACTAAGAGAAGAGAATTCTATCTTAAGACGCAATGATAAAAAATTAGTTGAAGTGCGCGATGCAAAACCAGCAACCGCTCGTCCAGTATTATTAGGTATTACGAAAGCTTCATTGGGTGTGCAAAGCTGGATCTCTGCTGCGTCCTTCCAAGAAACGACAAAAGTATTAAGCCAAGCCGCAATTCAAGGTAAAGTTGATTTGATGTTGGGCTTGAAAGAGAATGTCATCACTGGTCATTTAATTCCAGCAGGTACTGGTCAAAAAGAATTTGAAAAATTGATCGTAGGTAGCAAGGAAGAATATGAGGTATTGGCTACTTCTCGTGAGGCATTAAATTTTGATGACGAGGATTAATATCTTTTCGTAATAAATGTTAAAAAGCAGGAAGTATTTATATTTCCTGCTTTTTTTTAGCGAATTATAAGGTACAATTTAGAATTTTACTTAATTTTATGTGCATTGAAAAAAGAGTAGATGCACCATTTTTTATTCAATTCATAATAATGAAAACATACGCTTGGGTTGTGAATGTAGTGATTGTAATTGCAGTTGTAATTTTATATTTTTTGCATTTTAATACCAATAACAATGCAGTCAAAACATTGTCATCGGAAAAAGGAGGCATTAAAATCGCCTACTTTGAAATTGATTCAATCCAAAATAGCTATGAATTTTTTAAGGAAGTAAAATCGGCCTTACAAGTGAAAGACATGGAGAATACGAAGCAATTAACGAATTTAAAAAATGATTACATTGCTAAGTATCAGGATTTACAAAAGTATGGTCAAAGCTTATCTCAGTCCGAAGTAGCCATTCGACAACAAGAATTAGTGAAAGCGGAAAAAAATTATACTAGTAAGGAACAGCAATTGTCTCAAGAACTTCAAGAGGAGAGTTTTAAAAGATTACAGGAGGTAAAAAAGAAAATCGAATTGTTTTTAGCAAACTACAATAAAGACAAACAATTTGCATTCATACTTTCTAGTAATGCCGATTTAATGTATTACAAGGATACTACTTATGATATTACATCAGCGATTATTAAAGGCCTAAATGCAGATTATAAGTCAAAAAAATAAATTTCTTTCATCCCGTTTGATAACGGGATTTTTTTTACCTTACTGTTATTAAAAAATAAGGAATCCTATGTCAACAACAGAATCTGCTGGGTTTAAACCAACATTAAGTGCTTTTGATGCAACCATGATTGTGGCGGGAAGTATGATTGGTTCAGGTATCTTCATCGTAAGTGCAGATATTACACGTAATGTGGGTGCTGCTGGATGGTTGATTGGTGTATGGATCTTAACAGGTTTTATGACATTGACTGCTGCATTAAGTTATGGTGAATTAAGTGCTATGTTTCCAAAAGCTGGTGGGCAGTATGTTTATTTAAAAGAATCGTATAATCCATTGCTCGGATTTTTATATGGTTGGAGTTTTTTTTCAGTCATACAAACTGGTACAATTGCAGCTGTAGGCGTTGCCTTTAGTAAATTTGCAGGTTATTTTTTTCCTGCTTTAGAGATGACGGATGCCAATATATTATTTCAAGTTGGTTTCTTAAAAGTATATCCAGCACAGTTGGTATCTATTGCCATTATTATTTTATTGACTTTTATCAATACCAAAGGGGTTCAAGGCGGTAAGTTGATTCAAACTACGTTTACGGTAACTAAGTTAGCATCCCTTTTTGGATTAATTGGATTTGGATTTTTATTGGCTTCAAAATCAAGTATTTGGAATGCCAATTGGGAACATGCTTGGGAAATGAAAACAATTGCAGCCAATAATGTTTCCACACCCATTTTTGGTGTTGCTATTTTAGGTGCCATTGCAGCAAGTATGGTGGGTTCTATTTTTAGTAGTGATGCTTGGAACAATGTAACTTTTATTGCTGGCGAAATTAAAAACCCTAAACGTAATATTGGGTTGAGTTTATTTTTAGGAACTTTGATTGTTACCGTTATTTACATTGCCGCAAACTTGATGTATTTAAGTGTTTTGCCTTTGAATCAAATTGCCAATGCCCCTGCCGATAGAGTAGCCGTTGCAGCCTCCAATGTCATTTTTGGCAATATAGGTACGTATGTAATTGCTGTCATGATCATGATTTCAACCTTTGGTTGTAACAATGGCCTCATTCTTGCAGGCGCCAGGGTGTATTATACCATGGCACAGGATGGATTATTTTTCAAAAAGGCGGGAACCTTAAATAAAAACGCAGTACCTGCTTGGGCCTTGTGGGCTCAGTGTATTGTTGCTGGCTTGCTATGTTTGAGTGGAAAATATGGCGACTTATTGGACATGGTTTCATTTATAGTTGTGATATTTTATATTCTAACCATTATAGGTATTTTTGTGCTAAGAAAAAAGAAGCCTGAGTTAACACGTCCCTATAAAGCTTTTGGCTATCCAATACTCCCCGCCATTTATATATTGATGGGAACTTGTTTTTGTGTTTTATTGATTTTGTATAAGCCTAATTTTACTTGGCCTGGTTTAATTATTACCCTTATTGGAATACCTTTGTACTATATCGCATTGCGCAATCAAAAACTGAAAGGGTAAAATGATGGATCAACAATCATTAGAGGCTTTATTTGGGTCATTTAATAACACTAAAATAGGGGTGATTGGTGATATCATGATAGATACCTATTGGTGGGGATCCGTAGATCGAATTTCTCCTGAAGCCCCTGTTCCTATTGTATCCTTGCAAAAGAAAGAAATAAGGGTTGGAGGAGCAGCCAACGTAGCTTTAAACCTTGCAGCATTAGGCGCACCCACAACTTTATTTGCAATTATTGGAAAAGATCCTGAAGGAACAGCATTAAATTCTTTATTGAATAAAAGCGGAATTCATACGCAATATATACATGAAAGTTCCACACGGATTACGACAAATAAAGTTCGTGTCATGGGTCGCAATCAACAAATGATGCGTTTAGACCATGAACATACGCATGACATTAATGAGGAAGAGTCCCAAATTTTATTGTCTCATTTTTATCGTTATGTTGACACAGAAAAGCCTTCTTTAATGATCCTGGAAGATTACAATAAGGGGATACTTACTGAAAACGTAATTTCAAAAGTAATTGAATATTGTAATGAAAAAGGAATTCCAACAGCGGTGGATCCAAAACAAAAAAACTTTTTAGCGTATAAAGGTTGTACTATTTTTAAGCCCAATTTAAAAGAGGTAAAGGAAGGTTTAAAAATAGAAATTCCAAGTATTTCCATTGAAAATTTAAACAAGGTGCATGATGCTTTACAGCAAAATTTGCAACATGACATTTCTTTTATTACTTTGTCTGAACATGGGGTATATTATGGAAATTCAAATGCACATAAATTAATACCCACACATATTAGAAACATAGCTGATGTGAGTGGCGCAGGGGATACGGTGATAGCCGTTGCAAGTTTAACATATGCTTCCACCAAAAATATAGAATTAGCGGCGGAACTTGCCAATATTGCAGGAGGATTGGTTTGTGAATTAGTAGGGACAGCACCCATTGAAAAAAACAGTTTACAACGAGAAGCAGCAAAACTTTTAAATAAGGAGCCATCTTTATAATGCTGAATAAAATAAATATATGTATTCAAAAAAAATTGCGATAATCGTAGCTGGAGGAACCGGACAAAGAATGGGTACTGATGTGCCTAAACAGTTTTTGACGATTCAAGGGAAGCCTATTTTATTACATACCATTGATCAATTTGTAGCTGCTTTTTCTGACATACAATTGGTCGTTGTATTGCCAGAATCCTATATAGAAGAAGGTAAGGACTTGTTGACAAAGAATGGACTTACAAAAAATATTGTATTTGTAGCAGGAGGTGACACACGTTTTCAATCGGTTAAAAATGGATTAACACAGATTAAGGAGGAAGCCATCGTTTTTGTTCATGATGCAGTAAGATGCTTATTAACACCTGCACTCATCCAAAGATGTTACCAACAAGCAAGTGAAAAAGGGTCTGCCATTCCAGCCGTAAGTTCAACGGATACGGTAAGGCTCATTATTGGGGATAAGAATGAATTGTTTGACAGAGAGCGCATTATGTTGATACAAACTCCTCAAACATTTCAATCTGAACTATTATTGTCAGCTTTTAATCAGGCATACAAAGCATCCTTTACGGATGAAGCAAATGTGGTGGAAGCAAACGGAAATCCAGTTTACCTGGTAGATGGTGAGTTTGAAAATATTAAAATCACAAGACCATTAGACTTAGCCATTGCAGAATATATTTTAGCGAAGCGTTTTAGTAATTAGTCCTCTTCATCAAAGTTTATTGCATACTCAGCGCCGTCTTCTTTTGGAGGCTTAGGAACTTCCATATCAGCTTGTCTTAATACAGAAGTGCTTTTATTAATTTTATCTAAAATTTGATGCGCAACTTCCATTGCAAGGTATCCATCTATCTCATTTACCACAGTTGGTTCATCCTTTAATATAGCGTTTACAAAACTAGTAAGCTCCGCTTTAATGGCATTTCCATCCTCAATTACGGGTGTTGAAATCGAAATAGTTTTTTTGCCTTGATGCGTATCAATGTCAAATGAAAAACTATCTTCCTCATCGGGCTGTTTTAATTTAATAATTTCAGTGGTTTTTTCTAAAAAGTCAATACCTATATAAGCGTCTTTTTGAAACAAACGAATTTTGCGCATTTTTTTCATGCTAATTCTACTGCTCGTTAAATTCGCAACACATCCGTTATTAAATTCAATTCGAACGTTCGCAATGTCCGGGGTGTCTGTTAATACAGCAACACCGCTTGAAGATATACTTTTCACATCGCTTTTGACAATGCTTAAAATAATATCAATATCATGAATCATTAAATCCAATATCACACTTACTTCAGTACCTCTAGGATTAAATTGTGCTAAACGATGCACTTCAATAAATAGGGGGTTTAAAGAAGCGTTTTTAAGCGATGTATAGGCAGGGTTAAATCTTTCAACATGACCCACTTGTAACTTAATATTCGCTTCTTTCACCATTTGAACAATAGCCTTTCCTTCTTCAATCGTATTGGCCATTGGCTTTTCAACAAAAACATGTTTACCTGTTTTAATTGCCATTTCACAAACTGGAAAATGTAAATGGGTAGGTGTAACAACATCTATAATGTCGCATGCTGCAATCAAGGCTTCTTCGTCCATATAACGAGGGATGCCATATTTTTCTTCCACCTCTTTAGCATTATCATTACTTGGATCAAAAAAGCCTATAACCTTTACCTCAGGAATTTCTAGCCAGTTATTTAAATGGTACTTACCCAAATGCCCCACACCAAACACACCAATTTTAAGCATAATACAATATTTAATAAAGACAAAGTTATGATATAAGGTATTGAAAATGAGTTTATAAATGGATGTGTGGAAAATTGACAGAATGCTGTTGATAGTCATCTATTTTGTACCTTTAAAAATCAATATAAGTATATGCATCCTAGTATTCAAAAACTGTATGATTTAGCAGAAAAAAAAAGCCGACTAATTATAGGATTAATGAGTGGTACTTCAATGGATGGATTGGATATTGCTTTGTGTGAGATATCAGGTGCCGGAATTTATACTAAGGTTAATTTATTGCAATTCACCACAGTAGCATATGACAAACATATAAAGGAGCAAATTTTAAGTGTATTTTCAAAGTCGATGGTGTCATTGGAAAAACTAACCTTATTAAATCCTTGGATCGCTTTACAACATGCATCTATGATTAATGAAGCCTTAGTTAAGTTTGGGGTATCTAATTCAGCTATTGACATTATCGCAAGTCATGGTCAAACCATTTATCATGCTCCTAAATCCTTACATCCAAATGATGAATTTGGACCTGCAACTTTGCAAATTGGAGATGGCGATCACTTAGCAGTTCATACGAATATTATTACCGTCAGTGATTTTAGGCAAAAACATATTGCTGCAGGAGGAGAGGGTGCACCATTAGCTGTATATGGTGATTATTTACTTTGTGCAAGTCCTGATGAAAATAGATTGTTATTAAATATTGGAGGTATTGCTAATTATACCTATTTGCCAGCCGGCTGCAAATTAAGCGAAGTTTTTTCAACCGATACAGGTCCAGGAAATACCATCATGGATGCATTCATGAGAATACATTTTAATCAAGAATATGATAAGGATGGTGTCATCGCTAATCAGGGTGTGGTCAATATTGCATTATTAAATAAAATGAAAGAAAATACATTCTTCCGAATTGGTTTGCCAAAAACAATTGGTCCCGAATTATTTAATATTTCTTTTATTGAAGAAGCTATCCTCAAAGCCAATTTGCTGAACATTTCTCCAGTCGATATGATGGCAACATTAAATCGATTTACTGCCGAAACTATCGTGGATGCTATCTATATGCACGTTCCTATTAATGATAAATTTAAAATTTATACAAGTGGTGGTGGAATGCATAACAAGTTACTTATTGATCAACTCGAGCATTTAATGCCTAATATCGAAATTGTTTCTTCCCTTGAAATAGGGATTCATCCTGATGCAAAAGAGGCAATTTTATTTGCAGTATTAGCAAATGAAAGTATTGCTGGTTCGCCTATGTATGTAGGTGGGAATGCCACAAAAATTCCTGTAACGATGGGCAAAATAAGTTTTCCGAATTAAGTATAAAAAAAAGGCCCGCAATTGCGGGCCTGAAAAATTAAATTCAATTTTACGTGTTGTAACTATGCAATCAAATCTATTTATTTTCAGAAAAAGCCATTTCTATAGATTTTTTTACCGATCCATATTTTAATAATAAATCGGCAGCTTTCTGTACATCATTTGTAGGTAATTCATCCATAATCATTTTCACTCCTCTGTCGAAAAGTTTTTGATTTGTAAGTTGCATATTTACCATTTTGTTTCCTTTAATTCTACCTAGTTTAATCATTACGGAAGTGGAAATCATATTGAGTACCATTTTTTGAGCGGTACCACTTTTCATTCTTGTACTTCCTGTAATAAATTCAGGTCCTACCACCACTTCAATAGGGAAGTCGGCATTCATGGAAACTGGACTATTTTTATTGCAGCTAATACTACCAGTAGTAATTCCTGCGGACCTACATTTTTGTAAACCACCAATAACATAAGGGGTAGTGCCACTTGCGGCAATTCCAATTACTATGTCTTGATTAGTGATTTTAAAGCATTGTAAGTCAAGCCAAGCTTGTTCTAAATCATCTTCAGCATTTTCAACAGCTTGAAACATGGCTTGGTGACCACCAGCAATGATACCTATAACTAAATCATTTGGTACTCCAAATGTTGGAGGACATTCACTTGCATCAACAAGACCTAGTCTTCCACTAGTTCCTGCGCCAATATAAAATAAACGTCCTCCATTATTTAGTTTTTCTGTAACAGCATCAACTAATAAATGAATAGTTGGTAGTGCTTTTTCTACTTCAAAGGCAACTTTTTGATCCTCTATGTTGATATTGGTTAATATCTCTAGGGTAGAGAATTGTTCAATATTATTATAATGAGACGATTCTTCAGTGGTTCTTTTAAATGCCTTATTCATATTCATTATTTATTAATTAGAAACTAGGATCAACAGGCGTGTTTGGATTACCATCTCTTTCCTTAAATGGATAAGGGAAGAAGTTACGTTTTCTTTCACTAGTTGCTCTTGCAAATCTTCGCATGTCTTCTAATTTCAAACCTGACATATATAATTCAATACATCTGTTTTTGTATATCTCAGTTAAAATGGCATCACTTGTTGAAGCTGTTGAAGCAGCTAAGTTAGCGCCAACTTTAAATGGATCAGCTGCAGCTGTTTTGGTGATCACTTTATTTAACTCAGTTAATGCAGATGCTAAATTGCCTGTTCTTGCATATGCCTCTGCTTTAATTAAAGTTATTTCACTTGGAATGTATACCGGAATGGCGGCGGTAGTTGCATTGTAAAATCCGTTAATTCTGAATCTTGGTGCAACGGTAGCATTGATGGAAGTATAAAATGCAATACGACCATCACCAGTTGCTGGAGCAAGTGCTGTAGGTAAGCCTAAAGTTGAGTCAATTGGCTGATACACGTTATTGGTAGCTGTAGCAACAGTGAAAATTGGATTCGTACTAACTGCATCATAATTAAAAGTAGATTTTTTGCTAAGGTCAACTAAATTAGCTGCTGTAATCGCTTCTGCATTTTTACCATTAAATAATAAATATCTTGCTTTTAAAGCATATAATGTGTTTACGTAATCAATACCAGATACCGCATCAGAGGTATAACTAGCGCTAATTGCATTTGCATTTATTTTACTTAAGGCATTATCAATAGTTGCAATAGCAGCATCGAAACCTGCAGTTCTATCTACGAAATTTACATTTGTGCCAATTTTTTCAGGAACTTTTTCCCATAACATACTCATGCTGCCTAAAGCTAGTGCTTTAAGGATTGATGCATGGGCAATAAGTCCACTGGCATAACCTTTATCATTTAAAGCATCTGCTGCGGAAATAACTGAATTGGCATCATAAATTACTTTATTTGAATTGGTCCAGATATTTCCAAGCACCGTATTGGTGGCATCAACACTAGATCCACCTTTACTGAATTGGAATTCTGCAGTATTTCCAGAGTTCATTAATATAACCTCATTGGTTGTGAATGCATTTGTAGTTACCACCCCATATACTACACTAGCACCACCCAATGAAAAGGTTCGTTGGTTACCTATATTTACGCCTACTAAACCTCTAGCAGAACTAAATACTTGATCAGTAGTAGGGGCGTTAGGATTGACAAAATCTTTCTTGCAACTACTTAAGGAAACTATCCCCAGTAGGAAAGTGGTTTGAATGATATATTTAATCTTTTTCATAATTCATTTATTTATTTAATGTTGGATTAAAAATCAGCTTTGATTCCAAAACTGAATGTACGAGGGATAGGTGTAGCTCCAAAGTCAATTCCTCTTAAAATTGTGCTTTGACCACCTGAGTTTACCTCTGGGTCGTATCCATTGTACTTATCCCATGAAATAAGGTTCCTTCCACTAAAGTTGATACTTAAATTATTGGCAAAAGCTACTTTTCCTAGATTGTAGCTAAGTGATAATTCACGAAGTTTTACATAGTCTCCTTTATCAACTCTCCATTCTTCAATTGCGTATACACCACTAATATATCCTCTTGGAAGTTTTCCTAATTGCTCTTGCTCTGCAACTTTACCATTTCCTACACCTTGGCGTGTTCTAAAGTCAGCATTGAAAACATCAACACCGTTTACCATGTCAATTTGTGCGCGTAATGATAATTTTTTATAAGTAAATTCATTTACAAAGCTTGCTGTATATTTTGGATTTGGATTACCAATTACTTTTCTTAAAACAGTTCCAGTTGGTAAACCAGCAGCATCTTTAGTTTCTGTAGGATTTAATACACTGGTTTGTGTTCCTTTTGCAGTTTGTGGAATACCTGCAGCATTCGTTATAAATGATCCATCTGTATTTCTGGCAAAGTAGGTACCATAAAACACCCCAATTGGTTGACCTTCAATAATAGCTACTGGTGCACCAGCATTGGTACTTAATAAAGTTAATGCCTGTCCAATTTTCAATGCCTTGTTTTCATTGTGATTATAAATGGTAGTCATTTCCCATTTCAAATCTTTATTTTGAATTGGGGTCAAACTTAACATGATCTCATAACCTTTGTTTTCTAATGAACCAAAGTTGTCTAATAAACTACCAAAGCCATTGGTAGGGGCCAATTGTCTATTGATAAGTAAATCAGTTACTTTTTTATTATAAATGTTTACAGTTAATCCAACTCTATTATTAAACATACCTAAGTCCATACCATATTCAATTTCTGCTTGACGCTCAGGCTTAACATTTTCATTAGCTAGCGTAGAGCTTGAGTTTAATGCACTTCTACTTAAGAATGAATTAGAAGAATATGAATTAAATCTAGAATAAGCGCCAATACCTGTAAGGTTTCCACTTTCTCCATAAGCAACTCTCACTTTTAATAAATCAATGGATTTAGAGATACTTAAGTTTTTCCAAAGCTCAGTACTTGAAATTACATAACTAGCACTTGCTTTGCTATAAGTTTGGTTACGTTGGTTTTTTCCAAATACACTTGAACCATCTCGTCTTACAGCACCCGTAACGAAGAAATTATTTCTGTATTTGAAATTTTGTTGAACGTAGGTACCCGTAACTGAAATTTCACTTCTATCATCAACACCTGGTAATACAGTACTTGCACCATTTACGGTTTGAATGAAAGGCGCAAATCCACGTCCTTGCAATAATGCGTAATTGTTTTTTTCATATTGTTGTGAATAACCAAGTTGAGTAGTTGAAACTAAATCATTTGTTATATTAACATTGTAGTTAGCACTCAAATCATGGTTTATTTGAAAAAAGTTATTTGCAGCAGTACTTGCATAACCATTTTGGGTTGGATCCAATGTTAAGCCACCACCATAAAATGCAGGGTTTGCATTATAAGCATATGGAGGAATGTAAGTTGTACCATTTTGAGAATAGTTATCAATACCCATTAAGTAGTCTATTGTTAAGTTCTTAATTGGTTTCATTTTAACCCCTAAGTTTGAAATAATACGACTAGTTACTTGTTGTTGTTTGATGTCTTCAATAACTGATACTGGATTAATTCTACCTCTTTCTCCAACTGCTTTAATATTACCGTTGGCATCTCTTGCCCATATGTCGTGGAAGTTTCCAAGAATGGTAACTGAGTTAGTAGGAGAGAAGAATGATTGTCCATCGGGTTTTTCATTAGCACCTGATCTTGTATAGTTTAAACCTAAACTCATGCTTAACCATTTGTTAATGGTTTGATCAATATTAGATCTAAATCCAAATCTTTGAAAATCGGTATTCTTAATGATACCTTGATTCATGAAATAAGAACCTCCAAAATAATATTTTGTTTTATCGGTACCGCCACTTATTGAAATGTTATTATCTGTACCTGCAGCTGTCCTGAAAATATAATCTTGATAATCATATCTTGTAACATTAGTGGTAGTTGTAGCGAATGGGGCAGTAATAATATCTTGTGTTAAAGCACCAACACCATCAGTAGGTCCACCAAACTTAGTAGGTGATTGGTTAACATCTAATTTTTTACGTAGTGAACTACTTGTATAAGTACTAGTGAAAGTAACTTTAGGTGCGCCTGATTTACCTCTCTTTGTAAATATTTGAATAACCCCAGCATTTGCTCTACTACCATAAGTAGCAGCTGCAGCAGCACCATTTAAAACTTCCACTCTTTCGATATCGGCTGGGTTAATATCCACCATTCTACTTTGTCCGATAGTACCTACAAAGTTACCACCATCATAGTTTGCAGATGTATTGGTTACTCTGTTGGTTGCGTTATTGATGATAACCCCATCAACAATATACAATGGTTCTGACGAAGAAAGTACTGAACTGATACCTCTTAATCTTACTGAAATTCCACCTGCTGGATCACCGCTGTTTTGGGTAATTTGAGCACCAGCCGTTTTACCTTGCAAAGCAGCTAATACGTTACTGGTTGCGCCTTTTGTTAAATCATCGGCACTTACAGAACTTATATAACTACCTAATTGTCTCTTGGTAGTACCTGCAGATGTACCGGTAACCACTACTTCATCTAATTTGGAATATTGTTCTGTTAATACAATGGCAAGATTCTTTGTATTTCCCTTAGGATCTACTGAAATGTCTTGTGATTTAAAACCTACTCCTGAAGCGGTAATGGTAAATGCAGTATTTGCATTGTGTGAAATGGTAAAATTACCATTGTTATCTGTGTTGGCTCCTTTTTTAGTGCCTTTGATAACAACCGAAATTCCTTCGATAGCGCTATTGTCTTTTTGATTCGTGACTTTACCGCTAATTACAACTTGTGCATAGCTGGCAATACTTAATCCAGACAACAGTGTCAAAACCATCATTAGCCTAGTTAGCATAGGCTTTTTTGTTTTTTTTAGTTTCATAACTGTGTTTTAATTATTAATAGATGATAATTCCGTGTTTTTTGTAAGGAGCCAATAGGGGATCGTTAGGGTCCAGCTCTGTAATCAAAATATCGATCTCGTCAAGATTAGCGACTTTGATTTTTTGTTGAGAATTCAATTTTTCCGAAATTCCAATACAAACCGTTTTTTTGGAAGCCTTGATCATTGCTTTTTTTATTTGCACTACTTCCCAATCATTTTCACTCAAGCCAAATTGCGTATCCATTGAATTGATCCCCATGATACATAAATCTGCTTGTATCGACTCAATTGCTTGTACTGCATTTGCGCCTGTTGCTAACATGGAGTCCTTCGAAATTTTATCACCAATCATGACAACTTCAATACTAGGATGATGCGAAAATTCAATTGCTGCATTTAAACTACAAGTAAAAAAAGTAGCATTTAATTGTGCATCTAATGACTTCGCAAATTCTAAAATAGAAGTGCCACCGGAAGTCAAAACGTACATTCCATTTTGTACTAATGCTGCCGTTTTTTTGGCTATTAAATTTTTATTTTCAATGTTATAAACCAATTCTCTGTCAAACGATGTGTGAAATGATTTGCTTAAAGCTCCACCATGTACTTTTATTAATTTTCCTTCCTGGGATAGTTCTTGTAAATCACGTCTAACTGTATCGTCAGAAACGCTCATATTACTGCTTAAATCCGCACATAATACTTTATTATGTAGGTTTAGTTGATGTATAATGTAGTTATGACGTTCTTTCTTAAGCATTATGCGGTTTTGGGATATTAAATTATGCAAAAAACCGCAAAAACAAACAAATGTTAATAATTATGCTTCAAAATGTGGAATTTTAACCATTTGCCAATTTTGTTAATGCTTCAACAAAATGATCTAGCTCAGTTGTGGTCGTATACAAATTTGGACAAATTCTGCACCCTCTGATATTTGCGTAATCGATGGCGACGGTAAATACTTGGTGTTCTTTTAATAATCTTTTTGCTAAATCTGCAGGATCAATGCCCACTATTCCAACATTGGCAATAGCACAACTTCGGCTAGGATCTGCGGGGGTGTTAACTATTATTTTAGGGTTATTTCTTACTTTCTCAGTCCAGTAATTTTGTAAATAACGAAGTCTTGCTTCTTTTCTTTCTGCACCAATTATTTCAAAATAATCAATGGAGTCATTTATTGTCAAATCGGTATGAACAGGGTGGGTGCCAGTATGGTTTAATCGATTTATTTTATTTGCATCCTTTTCGCCGTCTGCCAATAATGGCCATACTTTTTTAATATTTTCTTTTTTTACATATAGCAAGCCAGCACCTAAGGGAGTGCTTAGCCATTTATGTAAAGCTGCAGCATAATAATCACAGTGAAGGTCTTCAATTTTATATTGTATATGTGCAAAAGCATGAGCACCATCAACTATTACTTGTACTCCTTTTGCATGGGCCATGTCACAAATTTTTCGAATAGGTAAAATTTGTCCCGAAATATTAATCATATGACTCACTAATATTACTTTTGTTTTTTCAGTGATGGCATTTTGATAAAGGCTAACGATTTCGGCATCATTTTTTGGATGATTGGGAACAGATAACATAACACGAACTACTCCGTATCTATTTTGAACCTGTTCAAACATATCTAACATTGCTCCATAATCCTGGTAAGCCATAATGGCTTCATCGCCTTTTTTCCAGTCAAGACCGCCAATAATCATGTCCAAGGATTCGGTTGTATTTCTGGTTATAATTAGTTCGTCCGAACTACATCCTGCAATACCTGCAAGGCGTTCTGTTACTTTTTTCTTATTTTCAAATTGCACTGTGCGCATGTAATAAGAGCCTTGTAAATTAACTTCTTTTATATGATCAATGAATTTGTTTAATAGCGGCTGTGGTAAAAAGTTATAATAACCATTTTCCAAGTTTATATAATCAGGTTTTAGGATATATTGATTTCTAATTTCATCCCAAAATGAGTTGTCACTTGCGAGTTTAATTGCAGAGACCTTATTTTTACCAGCAAATGTTTTTGCAAAACTTGCTATCCCAATAGGCGTTCCAATTCCAGCCAATAGGACGTTCTTAATAAATTGTCTTTTATGCATAATCCATTTTTCAACTAAGTTAAACTTTAGTTTTTATAAATAAATATAGGTTTAGTTTATTATTTTAAAGAGTGTATTTTTGAATAAATTAGATTCATTTGTTATCATTTAGGTCAAATATTGATTCCTTAATTGCTGCGATATTGGGCATGTCATTAATAATACTTTTAACACAGCATAGCGGACTTGGAATATCCCCGGATTCTATTTATTATTTGAGTGCTGCCGATAGTTTTTTGGCGGGGAAAGGATTTTATCAATTTGATGATAAGCCATTTGTCATGTTTCCTGTTTTCTACCCATTTGTGTTATCGATACTCAAATTAAATTTTGGAAATTTTTTACAAATAGCTCCTTATTTCAATGCGTTTCTTTTTGGCATTACTATTTTCATAAGTGGAGTGATGCTAGAAAAAACCAATCATGTTAAATGGGTTAAATGGGTTGTGTTATTATTTATTACTTTGAGTCCAAGTTTATTGGAGATTTACACTATGCTTTGGTCTGAAACACTATTCATAACTGAGGTTATTTTATTTATTTGGGTGAGTAAATTGTATTTTGAAACTTATTCTTTGAAACATTTAATACTGTTAGCTTTAATTGCTTCTATTTCAGCTGATACTAGGTTAGCAGGTGTTTCTGTTATTGCAACTGGAGGAATGCTGATTTTGATGAGCCATGACTTAGTATGGAAGAAAAAAATAAAGCATACCTTTGTATATGGTTTTATTGCAGTTTCATTTTTCACAATTAATTTAATAAGGAATTTCATTTTAGCACAAACGCTTAGTGGAAGTCGTCAAAAGGGGGTAACTCCTTTTTTTGAAAACTTAAAATATTATGGTTTGGTTATCAGTGAATGGTTGCCTTTCTCTGATTGGACAAAATCCTTCCCAATGCTATTCGGCTTTGTATTTTTGATTGTTATAGGAGGTATTTTTATTTATCGACTAATCTACAGAATCGAACATAATTCCTATGAAAAAATTGCAGCTACCTTCACGTTAATATATTCTGCATTTATGTTAATAGTTGCTACCATTTCAAGGTTTGAGACTATCAATAATCGATTACTAGCTCCTTTTTTTATTCCTTGTTTTTTTACGCTTAGCTTTTATTTAGTTAGTGTATTAAAACTTGTCAATACAAATTTTAATAAATTTTTATTGAGGGTAGTCATAGTAACGTTGTTTGTTCCTACTATTTATCACTATACTCGTGAGGATTTAGCAACTTTAAATGAAAATAAACAAGGTGGTATAGGTGGCTATACTGATGACGACTGGTTTATAAGCAGTGAGCTTTTAAATTATTTGAAATCCAACAAGTCTTTTTCTCTAAAGGATCAACCTGTTTATTCAAATGCAGCACATGCTATATATTTTAGAACCCAACAACATGTTCAAATTTTACCTGAACGCAAATACGAAAAATTAGTCGCAATTTTCAATGAATTACCTGCTCAAGTGTTAATTTGGTTTAACAATGAAGATAATCCTGAAGTGATTACAATTGATGAAATTTCGAAATATAAAAATTTGCAAATAATTGGCAAATTTAACGATGGAGTTATATACCATTGTACTTCAAAATAAGCTTAATTTTGTGGTCATATATGGATCAAAATAAGCAAATTTTTCAATCCCCTAATAAAACGCGTTGGCAGCGTACAAAATGGATATTACGCTCTTTTCTTTTCTTACTTCCTATTTTTGGATTCATCGTTTACATTGGAATTTACGAAATGAATAAAAATCAACCAGATATTCCATTGGAAGGTACTGCCATTAAACGAGTGTTAACAGATACCAATACAAACTATAGAGAAAGTAAATTAGAAAGAGAATACAAAGGGTTTAAAAAAGCAATTGGCTATCAATGGGCCAAAGGATTAGGTTGTGGTCAAGCTACCAATAAACCCCTTAATTTATCCAATTCAATTTATTTTAGTGATAGTTTAGGGATAAGGGCTGGCTTTTATGTTAACTGGGATGCCGCACAATCTTTTAGCTCCTTACAAAAAAATATTAAACATTTAAATTTAATTATTCCTGAGTGGTTATTTATTGACCCTAATACCGATCAATTGTATGATAACATTGATCCTAAAGCCTTAAAAATAATGCAGGATGCAGGCGTTAAAATAATGCCATTGCTAACCAACAATTATAAATCATTGTTTAGAGGGGAAACCATTAAGCGCATTTTAAATAGTCCCGAAAAAAAACAAAAACTAATTAACGATATCTTAACAGTTTTAAAAAAGTATAATTTTATTGGGGTCAACATAGATTTTGAGGAAATCATGATGGATTCTGATAAGCCACTTATTGCATTTCAGCAACAATTATATGAACAACTACATGCGCAAAAATTTATTGTCTCTCAAGACATAATTCCTTTCAATGATGCCTATAATTTCAAAGCCCTAAGCAAATACAATGATTACTTGATTTTAATGGCTTATGATCAACACCAAGCTGAAAGTAAACCTGGCCCAAATAGTTCACAAAAATGGATCGAAGCTGCTGTAGTGGACGTGGTAAGTAAAGTACCTTCAAGTAAAATAATCTTGGCAATTCCAGCATTTGGACATGATTGGCAATTAGGGGATAAAAAAAAAGTGTTAAAAACAACCGATATCACGTATCAACAAGCCATTGCAAATGCTAAAAATAGTGAGGCTAAAATAGATTTTGACAATGATAGTTACAATTTAGATTATCAATATTATGATAGTGAAAACCACTTACACCAAGTTTATTTTGTAGATGCTGCTACTAATTTTAACTCTATTCGATTTGCTACAGAAATAAATTTAGCAGGTACGGCATTATGGCGCTTAGGAGGGGAGGATATTCGCTTGTGGTCCTTCTATGACAAGCCAATGACAAAAGCGGCTTTGAAAAATTTTGATTTTATTGGCTTTAACAATATCAAGGCTGGAAGTGCTCCTGACTTTATTGGGGAAGGGGAAGTATTGGATATTATAGCAACACCAAAAGATGGGTATATAAGAAGTGAAATAGATACCGCGTCCATGTTGATAAGTGAAGAGTATTATGATAAATTACCTTCAACATATGTGATTCGTAGGTTTGGATCAACACCAAAGAAAAAGATCGTACTAACTTTTGATGATGGACCTGATCCTGTTTATACAAAACAAATATTGGACACCCTTGCTTTTTATCATGTTCCCGCTGTTTTTTTTGTGGTGGGGTACCAAGCTGAGAACAATATTCCATTGATAAAAAGAATTTTTAGAGAAGGACATGAAATTGGAAATCACACATTTACACACCAAGACATGAGTGCGTTAGGTAAACAACGTGCAGGGTTTGAGATGGACGCTACCCGCTTATTGATTGAATGTATTACCGGCCATAGTACTATTTTATTTAGAGCACCCTTTAATGCAGATAGTGAGCCTGGCAAATTTGAGGAATTAGCCCCCATTGCATTGAGTAGACAAAAAAATTATATTACAGTTGGGGAAAGTATTGATCCTGAAGATTGGCAAATACCTATTAATGAATTCCGAAACGATAGTATTTTTGATCGGGTCGTAAAAATTTATCAGCAAAAAATAAACACGGATAATCCCGAGGACACAACTATTGCTGGTAGTATCATATTATTACATGATGCTGGCGGCAATCGTGAAAATACTGTAAATGCAACGGGAAAAATTATTAGGTACTTTAAGGAGCAAGGATATAGCTTTACAACTGTGGCCGATTTATTGGGGAAAAAACCTGAGGATATTATGCCTACCATTCCCAAAGGAAATGAGTATTATTGGTTGCAATTGAATTATTTTTTGGCAGAAACTGCTTATATAGGAGGGACATTCTTTTTTGCATTGTTCATGATTTTTCTTGGATTAAGCACAATTAGAATTTTAATGATAGGCTTAATGTCAGTTTTAGAAAAAAGAAAAAAAGGGAAACTTGATAAAATTGAGGATAGCTTGTATAAACCCTTTGTTTCTATTGTTGTGCCAGCATATAATGAGGAAGTTAATGCTGTCTCTTCCCTTTACAATTTATTAAAATGTGACTATCCTAATTTTGAAATAATTTTTGTTGATGACGGCAGTAAGGATAATACATTTTCAATTGTAAAAACGGCTTTTGAAAACAATGCCTTGGTTAAAGTATTTACAAAAAGTAATGGCGGGAAAGCTTCTGCTTTACAGTATGGCATCCATCAGTCACAAGCCGATTATGTTGTTTGTATTGATGCAGATACAAAATTAGCAACAGATGCCGTTTCAAAATTGATGCGTAATTTCTTGAATCCTATTTATAAAAAAGGGCAAGAAGTGGGCGCTGTTGCAGGATCTGTTATTGTAGGCAATGAAGTTAATATTTTAACCTTATGGCAAAGCATAGAATACATAACCAGTCAAAATTTTGATCGAAAAGGATTTGCATATTTGAATGCCATTACTGTTATCCCAGGTGCCATAGGTGCCTTTAAAAAAGAAGCCATCATAGAAGCAGGTGGTTTTACGACGGACACTTTAGCCGAAGATTGTGATATTACGATGCGAATCATTAAAGCAGGTTATATAGTGGCCAATGAACCTAAGGCATATGCATATACCGAAGCACCTGAATTGTTAAAACAATTTTTAAAACAACGGGTAAGATGGAGTTTTGGTGTCATGCAAACTTTTTGGAAACATAAAGAAATGCTATTCAGTAATAAAAGCATCTCATTGGGATGGGTAGCATTGCCTGATATGTTATTGTTCAAGTACATCATTCCCTTTGTATCTCCTATAGCTGATGTTTTAATGTTAGTGGCTTTATTAACAGGGAACGGAAGTAAAATTGCATTTTACTTTATAATCTATGTGATTGTAGATGCATTGATTGCTTCCATCGCTTTTGCTTTTGAAAAAGAAAATCCCATAAAATTAATATGGCTCATACCGCAAAGGCTTATTTATAGGTGGCTTATGATGTATGTATTTTTTAAAGCCATCAAGCGTGCAATAAAAGGAGAATTACAAGAATGGGGTGTTTTGAAACGTACCGGCAATGTAAAAGATATTTTAGCACATTAAAAGTAAATTTAATTTATTTTGCAAGGGTATTTTCAAAAAGGGAAAGGATTCTTTTATATTCGTCGGTCCAACTACTAGGTTCAACAAATCCATGATCCTCCATTGGATAGGATGCCAACTCCCAATGCTCTTTCCCTAGCTCAATTAATTTTTGGGTTAATCTAATCGCGTCTTGATAATGCACATTGACATCTATCATTCCGTGACAGATTAATAAATTATTTTTTAATCCTGCTGCAAAATTTATGGGGGAGGATCTAGCATAAGCAATACTATCCGTTGCAGGTTCGTTTAAAATATTGGAAGTATAGCCATGATTGTAAGCAGCCCAATCAGTTACAGGCCTTAAAGCAGCTCCAGCTTTGATTACATTGGGTTGGGTAAACATAGCCATTAATGTCATAAAGCCTCCATAACTTCCTCCATACATGCCAATGCGGGTACTATCAATGCCAAGGTTAGTCACTAAAAATTTGGCAGCATCTACTTCGTCATCTAAGTCTTTACCTCCCATAAAGCGATAAATGCCGGTCCGCCAATCTCTACCATAACCCGCACTACCCCGGTAATCAATGTCAATAACAGTGTAGCCTTTATCAGCCAATAAATTATTAAACATATACTCACGAGGATAGTTGTTGCTCCAGCCAAAATGAACATTTTGTAGATACCCTGCACCATGTACAAAAATGACGGCTGCATTATTTTTTGTCCCAGTTTTTGGTTCATACAAGCGGGCATAGATTGGTTGACCATCTCTTGCTTTAATGGTAAATATTTTATTTTCTCTCCAAGGGTATGCTTTAAATTCATCGCTAGCACCTTTAAAAGTAATTTGTGTAAAAGTGGTTGTATTTTTATTTTCTTGAACAAAAAGTTCCCATGGCTTATTTATAAAAGAATAACGATAGGCGATTGTCTTTTCGTCAGGCGACATATTGACTTCATAGGTGCCCTTTAAATGAGTCAATTGTTCTTTTACACCACTATTGAGGTTGAGTTGGTACCAATTTTGTTGTCCTGGGTGTGCTTCATTGGTTAGTAGGAAAAAGCTTTGTTTATTTTTAGACAATACTGCATTTTGTATTTCATACTTTCCCTGTGTTAGGGCAACGGTATGTTGTGTATTAAAATCATATGAATATAAATGTGAATAGCCTGTTTGTTCACTTTGAAAATAAAAAGTATGCTCATTGATCCAACCTGCAATAGGTCGGTAATTGCCAATGCCTGGTCCAGCTACCCAAGCTTCATCATGTTGGCGATTCAGTAAACTTAATTTTGCAGTAAATGGGTCGAGTGCCATTAACCATCTATCTTTATTGTCAACCGATCTAATGTCAACGACTGCCAAATCTTGCTGCTCGTTCCAATAAACTTCATTGATCCATAATTTACGGGCAACTTCTTTTTTTTCTTTCTTGGTTGTTCCTTGTTCTTGTATATACTCTTTTAAAAAGGAAGGTTTGTCAAAACTTCCAGGGATAGCTTCTAATGAAACGGCATATACCGAATCTGCTAATTTATTGTAAATAAAAGTTTCATAAGTCCCTTGCCCATGACCAACTTTTTCTCGCCCTGGTATTGTTGATGTATAACCTGTTTCAGTAACATAGGAAGGCACAATGGTTGTTTTAGTTATATCGGGTGTAAATAAAGTAAATAAGATAAAGTTCCCAGCTTCACTAGATTCAACATTTGTTATTTGTTTGTCTCCAACGGCAATTTCTTTGGCAAATGCTTTTTCTTTATTTTGTGCTAAAAATTGGTCTCTTGCCTCTTTCTTGTTTTTACGATAAGATAGCACACTTGAATTAAGTATAGCTTGTTGCTGCAAAAAATTATCTTGCGCATTATTAGGCTTAGTTGGTCTTTCAGTTTCTTTTACAAAATTAGTGAGTTGGGTAGTGAGGCCTGTTTTTATTTGCCATGCAAATAAATTTCTGTTTTTATGATAAACAATCCATTCATCATTGTGCATAAAACGAGGATCGGTTGCAGGTTCCTCGGTTTGGGTGATAGGAGTGGTAATAGCTGTAAGGGTATTCAATAAATAAATATTTCCTTTGTAACTATACGTAATTTCAGTAAATTTTTTATTGTAGTTGCCTCTGTTAATGGCAATGAATTTTTGGGCAAGATTGTAGTTTAATTTCTCAATTTTTTTAGTAACTAAGGAATAAATGTAAAAGGAGTCAGCTACATTTTTTTCGGGATTCCAACTAAAAAAAATGTTTTTACTATCCCATGTCCAACTGATATTTGAGGGAGAGCTACCTATCCATTTGATATCTTTCATTATTTTTTCAACTGTTAAAACGGGATTATTTACATTTTGTGAATAAGCGCTTACACATATAAATAGGGATAAAAAAACAGTTTTTTTCAAGAATCGCATATCGTTAATTTTTTATGATTGGATTAAACTGTTTCTAAACTATCAAAATTTTTTGAAAAAACCATTACAATTAAATTTTTGTTTAATTTTCTTGTGTATGTTTTGTGTATTTAAATTGTAACCTATCTTTATGTCATTAGTACATTTAAAAAAAATAAAATGAATAAAGTTTGGTTTATTACAGGTTGCTCAACAGGATTTGGGCGTTATTTAGCAATGGAAGCTTTGTCGAAAGGATATAAAGTGGTGGTTGCTGCTCGCAATCCCAATGATGTACAAGATATTGTAGCAAATTATCCTGATACTTCATTGGTTGTAACATTGGATGTAACCATTTCGGCTCAAATTGAGGCTGCTGTTGCTGCAAGCCTTGAAAAATTTGGCACGATCGATGTATTGGTTAACAATGCTGGTATTGGTTATTTTGGCGCGATTGAAGAAAGTGAGGACACTGAAGTGCGTCGTATGTTTGAAATTAACGTATTTGGCTTAGCCCACATGACGCAAGCTGTTTTGCCCATTATGCGCAAACAAAGGAGTGGACATATTTTAAATATTGCCTCTATTGGGGGGCTTCGCTCTTTTCCTGGTGTAGGATTTTACAATGCAACTAAATATGCAGTGGATGGATTAAGTGAATCTTTAAGCAAGGAAGTAGCTCCTTTGGGCATCAAAGTAACCATTGTTGCCCCAAGTGGTTTTAGAACTGACTGGGCGGGTCGTTCTGCCAACGATAGTAAAATTGTGATAGAAGATTATGCAACGACTGCTGGAAAAAACAAAGGCGATATTAGAGGCTATAGTGGCAATCAACCAGGTGATCCCGTACGTGCAGCCAAAGCAATGGTTCAGGTGGTAGAAAGCGAAAACCCTCCTTTGCGTTTGCTATTAGGGGTTGCTGCCTTAAATGGAGCCAGACAAAAATTAGCCGAACTAAAGCATGATTTTGATACCTGGGCTGCTGTCACTGAAGGGGCTGATTTTCCAAAAGAATCATAAAAGGCTTGTTAAACTTTTTCGGGTAGTAACTGTCAAAATACTAGATTTACATTCGTCAAGCAATTTAAAATTCTTGGTTTATGCATTTAAAATCACTTCTAGTAGGTATCGCTTTATGGACAGTCAGCAGTTCCTTTATATCTCCTTTTCCCATTGGAAAAAGGGGGAACTTATCTTTTCCTTATAAAAAACAAGGATTAACTGAAAGGCAAGCTGCTGTTCATTTATTGAACCGTTTTACTTATGGTATTAAACCAGGGGACATCGATAAAGTGCTAGAACAAGGCTTGGAAAACTGGTTTGATGAACAATTAAATCATCCCCAAAATGATGATGAATTAGCGTTACACCTAGCAAGTTATGATGCCTTACAAATGGACAATGAAAAAATTGTGAATCATTTTATCCCCATTTATGAATTGAGAAAAATGGTAAGGGATGCGGGCATTTTTATTGCAGATTCTAATTTTGAAAAACCAGCTTATCGATCCACCATAGATTCTTTTATGAAAAAAAATGATATTCGCCTGCCAGGGGAATATCAACGCCAATTGATCAATCAAAAATTTTTGCGTGCTGTTTATACCAAAAATCAATTAAACGAAGTGTTAACTGATTTTTGGTATAATCATTTTAATGTTTCCTTGTCTAAAAACCAATGTGCCTTGAATGTGCTTTGTTTTGAGCGTGATGTGATAAGACCCAATGTGTTGGGTAATTTTGAAACATTGTTGATTGCAACTGCAAAAAGTCCAGCCATGCTGGCTTACCTTGATAATAATAACAGTATTAGCTATAATAATACACTTTCCAAATTTGAGCTTGGTAAAAAAGTAAAACAATTGGTTGACAACAATGCAAATCCGATGCAAGATGAAAGTGTTTTAAAAATGATTAAGCAGCGAAAGGAACAGGGTTTA